>ENA-OZES01000070-OZES01000070.1-human-gut-metagenome-genome-assembly--contig:-NODE-70-length-80589-cov-11.831003_pt1 | contig 80589 bp, 91 predicted proteins | sample MGYA00245068_ERZ653609 | MGnify/ENA primary metagenome ERZ653609 (study PRJEB26926, sample SAMN06164898) | human gut metagenome | biome: ENVO:00009003; feature: ENVO:2100002; material: ENVO:00002003... | reverse complement strand
TAAAGTAAACCAATATCAGTAAACATACTAAACAGAGTCAACCATTTTCAGGAACCGACAATGATTGCCGGAAGTTCACAAACAGTAAAAATGAAATCCAACGAAAGGTTGCTAATCTGAAAAAAGATTTGTAACTTTGCAATCGCAAAACGGGAGAATAACCGGTGTGCAAATAAAGCTTAGACACCCCATTTCGGGCGATGTCAGGTATCAAGCCGCAATAGCTCAGTTGGTAGAGCATTTCATTCGTAACGAAAAGGTCGTGGGTTCGAGTCCCACTCGCGGCTCAAAAGAAAAACACTGAAAACCAGCCAATTATACGATTGTTTTTCTCTTTTTGTGTTGTGAAACATATTACAGATTTCCAAAATTATCCCCACTTTTGAGGTGAAATCCGTGCTGATGGTTTGCAACAACACATAGGGCCTATTTGTCTTTTTAAGAGCAATTTCTATTCTCATAAGATGGAAAGGCTTGGCGGCTATTCAATTAACAAAGATTGGCGGCTTGCCGATTCTCCTTTCAACCTTTGAAACCCCGACCGCTGCAACGGTTCGGGGTTTCTTTTCAATGTCTTATTGTTTTGTGTTTCTTATCGTAGTCAGGAAAAATCGAAGTCGTCGGTGTCGGCGAGTGTAATGCCACCGCCTTTGTATTCGTCCCAGTGGCGGAGTCCGTCTGAAATATATTCAGGGTTATATAAGTTGGCGGGCAGGTTATTAAGAAAATACTGTTCGCCACAATCGATATTAAAGCCGTCCACAGCACTTCCCGGCGCAAAGGTCTGAGCGGCAAATTGCGTACGATATATAACGAGGCTGTCTTTGGCACGTGTCATCGCAACGTAAAGGCAACGGCGGTCTTCTTCGATGGCTTCCGTCCCGTTGGCGATGGCTTTGGCGGATGGATAGCTGTTTACGCTTACATTTACGAGATAGCAGTTGCTTGCTTCCAATCCTTTTGCGGAATGAATGGTGGTAAGCGTAACGCAATCGTCGGGATCCGATTCGTTTTTGATTGCCGTTCCAAGAGACGGATCAAGAATGTAGTCGGATATAAACGCTACGAGGCTTTCGGATGTCTCGCCGATTTTCGCAAGCAAAGCTATGTCCTTCCGGCGCCGGCTCCAATCGGTTTTGTATTTCGTTGCGAGAATTTTTGAAAGGCCTTCAAGCGCTGCCTCGATGGCTTTATTCACCGCGGACTGAAGTCGGTGGATTGCATTAAGTGTTTCCACGACATTCGGATCCAATTTGAATCCTTCAGAAATGGCCTGGCTGCATTCCTCTAATGAATCCTTACCTACAATAGCGTCTATTATCCTGGCGGCAGTGATTTCACCTATGCCCGGGTAAAGGAGAAGGTAGCGTTCCCACGCCAGTTCGTCGTGAGGATTGGCTACGATGCGCAATGCAGCAACAATGTCGCGCACATGCGCGGAGGCCATAATCGTTGTGCCGCCATAGACCACATATGGAATCTGCGCTTCGACCATGCAAGCCTCTATGGCCTTCAGTCCCCAGTTTGAGCGCGACAGCACCATATTCTCGCGGTAAGGTACGCCATTTGCGCCCCGACTATTCTTAATTCGCATCACGATATCGCGTGCCTGATCCCATTCGTGACGGAAGTGACAGATCTCCGGCATGGCACCTTTCCCGCGATATGCAGTAAGACGTTTATTATAGTCAAGCGGCGACTGATCAAGCAGCCAGTTGGAGATGTCGAGAATTTCTTGTGTCGAGCGGTAGTTAATCGTCAGCTGCTTCACGTCTGCCTCAGGTACTATCTCCTTGAAATGGTGTATGGAATTAAAATCCGCGCCACGGAATCCATAGATTGACTGTGCATCGTCGCCCACGCAAAACAGATTGCAGCGTTGCCAGAATGATTCAAGAAGCAGATATTGCAGAGGATTGGTGTCCTGCATCTCGTCAATCAGAATATGGTCGTAGCTTTCGGCCATAAACCTGGCAGCCTCTGGATTCTTTTTCAGTCCTACAGCCACCTTTTGCAATATGTCGTCGTAGTCAAGATAATGCCGTTCGCTTTTATATGCCATGTAGCGTTTGATCGCTTCCTGGTATACAGGGAGCTTTGTAAGAATCCTCTCGCGAGTGCGCTCATCAAGTTTGCCGTTGAAAATTCGGCATCCGATTGCGGTCGACAGATTGCAGCGTGCGTTAATCGCATATGAGTAAACTTCAGCCAGTTCCGACGGATTTATGAAATTGCTTTTCTTGAAATGTCGTCCGCACACGAGTTTGAAGGCACTTTCACGATCCTCCTCGTCAATTACAGTGAATTTACCGAAATTGAATACCGATGGATTCTGTTCAATCATCTCCATACACCACGAATGGAAGGTCTGACCTCTCAACGCACGCGCATCGCGCTGTGTCGAGGCCTGAAGCCTGGTCACAATCTCCTTGGCTGATTTACGTGTAAACGACAGAATCAAGATGCGTGAGGCAGACACTCCCTTATCAAGCAAATACTTGGCGCGTGCGATTATAGTACGAGTTTTCCCTGTGCCGGCGCCGGCAAGTACAAGTAGATTCCGTCCTTCAAAAGTGGCGGCAGCCGCCTGTTGTTCGTTTAGCTCCGACCAGATATCGCTGCTGCTTTCAAAATTTCTGCTCATAGGGTGTGTCGCCACGAATGTAGCGTTTAAGTTTAGATATTTCGTTTGATTTTACCGTTGGAGGTTACCGGCAAGCTATCTACCAGAAGAATCTCGCTATGACGGGCCGCCATAGGGAACTCGGTCGCGCATACGTTTGCAATCTTCTGGATTAAATTCTCCGGCATTTCACTCCTTCCCGGAGCCGCCACTATCTGTGGGGCTGTTCCCCATAGAGGGTGCTCAATACCTCTGACCATCAGAGGAAAGGTGAAATGTCGGTTAAGAATGGCCTCAAGTTGCTCGGGATAGAGTTTAATACCGCCACTGTTGATGATATTGTCATAACGTCCGCACCATCTGAATTCTTCCGGCGACAGTAATTCCACAATATCATTTGTGGCCAACATATTAAAACTGAAACGTGCCGATTTAATGGTAAGACATCCTCGGTAGTCAACACCGAAGGTGATTTCCGGGAGTGCGCTGTATACATCCGAGCCAACTGGCCGCAGAGCCACATGACTGCATGTTTCAGTCATCCCGTATGTCGCGAATGTCTTCCAGGGCATTTTAAGCAGCTCCTTTTCAAGTGGAGCCGAGATGGGGGCTCCGCCTACTATCATATTTCGCAGGTGTTTATGAGCGTATTCGTTTGCCATCAACGACTCGCATTGCGACGGGACAACTGCCATCAGGTCAATGTCGCCGTAGTCATTGTCCAGGAGATGATTGGTGGGATGAACGGCTGTAAGACGACATCCTGCCGTGATTGCACGGACAATCATCATTTTACCGGCGATATAACTTGCTGAAAGAGGCAAAAAAAGATGAGAGGATGAATTGATTCCGAAGTAGCGATTGGTAGCCTCAGCGGATGCCTGCATATCTTCTTTCAGTAACCTTATCTCTTTCGGCTCTCCTGTCGACCCGGATGTATGGGCTATAACATACGGCAAATCTGAAAGCCACTCGTCGATGAACGCGCGGACCTCGTCTGTCATCATCCAATCAGCAAATGCAGCTCTCTTCGTTACCATTTATTATCCTGAAGTGTATCAAACCACATCTTATCACCATCAAGCCGGAGGGTGGAGGGGAAATTGTCGGTATACAATAACCCCGTGCCAAGACCTTGTGGAATCGTCGGCCGATAGCGGGCAACCCATTGTGCAATCGCATTAAGACCGATATTACTTTCGAGGGCGGAAGTAGCCCACCAGCCAATATTACGCTTCTTCGCCATACTAATCCAGCGGTCGGCTTCGGCAAACCCTCCGCACAGGGCCGGTTTAAGGATTATATACTGAGGTTGCACAGTATCAAGCAGCATTTCTTTTGAGGCATCCGAGCTGAATCCGATAAGTTCCTCGTCGAGGGCAATCGGAATAGGGGAGTGCTCGCATAAACGAGCCATCTCCTGCCATTGACCCGCGCGGATTGGCTGCTCAATCGAGTGGATGTTATATCGGCTCAATCGCTCAAGACGTTCCATGGCAATATCCGGAGAAAACGCCCCATTGGCGTCAAGTCTCAACTCAATATCCTCGACTGTAAATTCCTTACGCAGGGTGTCGAGAATGGAAAGTTCTTCCTGAAAATCTATTCCTCCGATTTTCAGTTTCACACATCGGAATCCGCTATCAATTTTTTCGCGCATCCTACGGAGCATGGTCCTCTTGTCGCCCATCCAGACCAGTCCGTTGATAGTAATAGCTTCCTCACCCCGACTGAAAGGCGTATCAATCATTTTCTGCGAGCCTTTTGCCTCAAGACTCCAACGTGCCGACTCAAAGCCGAACCGAATGGACGAGAGTTGAGGCAAAGGGATATCCGGATTGTCGCATGCTTTCTGCAGGATATTTGAATAATCCGGTGAATCCTCAGCACTCAGACCGGCAAATAGATTGCATTCCCCTGTTCCAATCACATCTGGAGACGCATCATCCCATAAGTGCAGTATATACGTATCCTTTACATCCATGTGCTGGCGGGATGTAATGGCTGTCTCTTTAAAGTGGAGCGTGTATGGCTGAAAACGGGCTTTTAATGCCATCGGATAGATATATTAGCCGGGGAACTTAGGGAATTGCTCAAAATCCGGATCACGCTTTTCAAGGAAAGCATTTTTTCCCTCCTGCGCCTCAGGCATAAGATAATAAAGCAACGTAGCATCGCCGGCAAATTCCATCAGCCCGGCCTGGCCGTCGAGTTCGGCGTTAAGGGCACGTTTAATCATGCGGATAGCCATAGGCGAACGTTTCAGTATCGTTTCGCACCATTCGATAGTTTCTTCCTCAAGGCGGTCGAATGGCACCACGGCGTTAACAAGTCCCATGTCAAGGGCCTCCTTAGCGGAATATTGACGACAAAGATACCAGATTTCGCGTGCCTTTTTCTGTCCTACACAACGTGCGAGATACGACGATCCAAAACCCGCATCGAAACTCCCGACCTTCGGGCCCGTCTGCCCGAACCGGGCGTTTTCAGATGCAATCGAAAGATCGCAGACCACGTTCAGCACATTTCCGCCTCCGATTGCATAGCCATTGACCATCGCAATAACCGGCTTGGGTATCGAGCGTATCATCTTATGAAGTTCCAGAACATTGAGGCGAGGTGTACCGTCGGCATCTACGTAGCCGCCCAGTCCTTTATAATGCTGGTCGCCTCCGGAGCAAAAGGCCTTGTCGCCTGCGCCGGTAAGAATAATGACTCCGATACCGGAGCAGTTCCGGCAATAAGTAAACGCATCCAGCATCTCAAAATTGGTCTGAGGCCGGAATGCATTGTATACCTTCGGGCGGTTGATTGTTATTTTCGCGATTCCTCCCATACGTTGGAAGAGAATATCTTCATATTCCTTGATTGTTTCCCAGTTACGCATAAATTATTATAGAATAGTAAGTTGTCAAATTTATCCAAGAAGTTCTTTGAACACTTCCGCATCCGTATCTGTATCCGAAACGACTTCCAGAATCACTGGTCTGGAACAGTTGTTCTGCAACGCCATGAATGCCGGGCGTAGCTCCTCATATGATTCCACCCGTAGATAGTCGAATCCGAAAGTGCGGGCAAGCGACTCTACCGGCACGTTAAGACCGCATTTCAGCAGGCGTGCTGTTTCCGGCAATCTGGATGTGGATGCGATATGTCTGAATATCCCGCCTCCTCCATTATTGAGTACGATAATCTTCAGTCTCGGAGTAATCAGATTTGATGACAAAGCACCGACGTCGTAAAGAAAACTCATATCGCCGGTTATCAGAAGAGTGGGAGCGCTTTCATAGGCATGCGAAGCACCGACTGCCGTCGATGTACAGCCATCAATGCCACTGACTCCACGGTTGGAGTCAATACGATGTACAGAAGTAAGAGGCTGGAGCTGTGCGTATCTTAATGCCATTCCGTTGCCAAGCTGTAAATTCCACGCAGGTGGGATGTGTTTAACAATCCATCCCATGGCTACAGGTGCGCTCCATTTGCCAGACATCTGTATGCGTTCAATCTTGTTTTGCAGGTGTGAGAGCTCTTTTCTGGCTGCATACTGCCATGTATTGGCGAAAGTCGACACAGAAGGAGCGACGCGTTGCAGATGCTCCATCGCACCGGCAATTCGGGGGAAAAACGACTCGGCAGGATATTGAAAAGAATCCGACAGGCGCATATAGGTGTCGACAATATTATGTTCCGGTCCGATATGCCAGTGCTCTCCAATATCATGTGTCCTAAGCCATTTCTTCATTCGTGCCGACACAGGCGCACCACCGAACGTTATCAGAATGTCGGGATCAGGGAGCTGACATTCCGGTCCGAAAATCACGTCGGGCGTTGAAAATGCCTTATCCGTCTTTATATTTGATATCCCTTCGGCTACGACCACAATGTTTGGCTGCGACGCAAGTGCCCCCAATGATCGGGAGAGCGCATTTGATGGTGGATTGCAGGCACCTGCAATCAGTACATTGGCACAATGAAGTCTCTGAGCAAGTGTGCGAGCTTTCGATATTTCGAGCTGGGCAGTGGGACAATTATACTCGATTTTCCTGAAACTACATGAGGTATCCACATCGATTTCCCGGGTATGAGGTTCAGCGATGGAAATGTTGATATGTACCGGAGCCGCCGGAGAAATCACGGCGTGCTGAATGGCATCGTTAAGTATACGATCAACATACCATCGCTCTTCGTCGGTGTCGGCCTCTGCTTTCAGCGTATACGACGCCTTCACGATATTTGATAAAGCCCCGGGCTGTCGGATGGTCTGGCTGTCTGCCTGACCAATCCATTCCATGGGGCGATCGCCGCTGACGACTATCAATGGAATCTTTTTATAGAATGCCTCTGCAACAGCCGGTCCATAGTTCAAGACGGCACTTCCGGAGGTACAGACTACGGCTACCGGACGTTGCGAAATCTCTGCTATCCCCAAGGCGATGAAAGCCGCTGAGCGCTCATCGACAACCGAATGGACATGTAGCTCCTTTGTGCGGTCGAGCGCCATCAGCAAGGGAGCATTGCGGCTCCCGGGCGATGTCACGACATCTTTTACCCCGAAAGCCGCAAGCGCGCCGGCAAGTTGCCGACAGGTATACTTATCAGTTTGGATCATTTGTTTACACGGAACCGGTCTACTCCGTCGCGCAGATATGCTACTATCTGCTGTGCGGCCGCAATACCGGCATTGATGTTTGCCTCAGCAGTCTGTGCTCCCATTTTCTTTGGCGTGAAGAATACTCGGCCTCGGAAGGTAGCTTCCAGAACCTCGGCATTGTCTGGCTTTACATCGGCGACATACTTAAGATCGGGCCTGTCGTTGAGTGCCTGATAGAGGCCGTCCTCGTCAATTACCTCCTTGCGCGCCGTGTTGATTAGGATGCCTCCCTTGGGCATGCGCGAAATCAATTGGTAATTGATGGATTTACGAGTCTCATCGGTGGCCGGTATATGAATCGACACAACTTTGTTACCGCTGTAAAGCTGCTCTACAGAGTCGCTTGGAATTACATCCGCCGACTTAATGGCTTCTGCCGGACAGAACGGGTCGAAAGCACTGACTTTCATTCCGAATCCTTTAGCTATACGAGCCACGTTGCGTCCTACCTGGCCGAATGCATGGATACCGAGAGTCTTGTCTTTCAGTTCACTGCCCGATGTCCCGTCGTACATATTGCGTGCTGCCATCACCGCCATTCCGAACGCAAGTTCAGCTACGGCATTGGAGTTCTGGCCAGGTGTATTTTCTACGCATACGTCGTGTGCGGTCGCTGCTTTCAGGTCTATGTTGTCATAGCCTGCACCGGCGCGAACCACGATTTTAAGCCGCTTGGCCGCCTCGAACACTTCTGCATCGATTTTATCGCTACGGACAATCATTGCGTCGGCATCGGCCACAGCTGCAAGAAGAGCGGTTTTGTCCGGATATTTCTCAAGCAGAGTGACTTCATAGCCTGCTTCGGCCATTACATCCTTGATTCCGTTGACGGCAACTGCTGCAAACGGTTTTTCAGTTGCTACTAATACTTTCATGATCTGGAAGGTGTTAGATAGAGAGTTTGGTGCGGAATTTCACTCAGGCTTTCTTCTGAAAATCTTTCATGGCCGTAACGAGCACATCGACGCTTTCCATCGGGAGAGCGTTGTAGAGCGACGCACGGAAGCCTCCCACAGAACGATGCCCCTTGATTCCGACGATACCACGGGTCGACGCAAACTCAATAAAGGCTTTTTCGAGTTCGGTGTATTCCGGTTTCATTACGAAACATACGTTCATGATTGAGCGGTCGGCATGGTCGGGCACAGTGGCCTGGAACATTGCGCTTGAATCGATTGCCTCATAAAGTCTGGCTGCCTTGGCCAGGTCTCGACGTTCAAGTTCTGCGATTCCGCCAACCTCTTTGTAGTAGCGAAGGGTCTGTAGGGCACTGTATATTGGAAGAACGGGGGGAGTATTGAACATCGAACCCTTGTCGACATGGGTCTTATAATTGAGCATCGTAGGCAGCGGACGGTCCATATGTCCCAAGGCGTCATCACGTACGATAATCAACGTAGCGCCTGCAGGGGCGAGATTCTTCTGCGCTCCGGCGTAGATGATATCATATTTGCTGACATCTACCGGACGCGAGAAAATATCACTCGACATATCGGCGACCAGACGAACCTTCACGTCTGGATCCTTACGGATTTCGGTACCGTAGATTGTATTATTTGTGGTGTAGTGGAAGTAATCTACATCTGTCGGAACGCTGTAGTCTTTCGGAATATAGTTATAGTTCTTATCCTCGCTCGATGCTACCACATCGACTTCGCCAAAGAGTTTTGCTTCTTTGATAGCTTTATGCGCCCAGACGCCGGTATCGAGATATGCGGCCTTCGTGCGCAGCAGGTTCATTGGAACCATCGCGAACTGAAGCGATGCTCCACCGCCGAGGAAGAGCACACTATATCCGGCAGGAACATCGAGCAACTCCTTTACAAGAGCCTGCGCTTCGTCCATAACAGCCTGAAATTCTTTTGAGCGATGACTCACTTCCAGCAGACTCAGGCCGGTATCGGCAAAATTCATCACGGCATCGGCCGTGTTCTTGATGGTGTAGGGCGTGAGAATCGACGGCCCTGCGTAGAAATTGTGCTTCTTCATATAGTTGAGCATTATTAGAGGTTGGGTTCGCATTGATTGACGAAGTATGAGCATACGGCCCTCGACACATGAAGCCGGAAGCAATTTGCTCATAGTGCAAATTTAGCAATATCCCGATATAATCCAAAATAATCCGGTTCCGTTTCCGCCTCTTCCGACTTAACGATGACATTTTTCCCAGGTTACCGGAGTTGTCTATGTATTCCCGCTCTTTCATCAAATTTATGAGTAATGCAGAATATAAAAAGCTCGCGGAAAATCCGTAAATTTGCAAAATGCAAATCTGTTGACCGCATCATGCTTAAAAGCGCTTTTAAACTCTTCCTCATTTTTTGTATCTATACCGCCATTCTTGTTGTCCTCCGGCTTGCCTTTATGCTGGCATACTGGAGAATCTTCGGCACATATGGGGCGGGGGAGTGGCTTGCGGCCGTGGCACACGGGCTGCCGATGGATTGCAGTATCGCCGGCTATCTATCGGTATTGCCGGCGCTTCTGTGTGTAGTGGAGTGCTTCACCGGTTCTACTCGAATCACCGAACGAATATCATATATATGGTATGCCATTACCGGCCTTTTGCTGGCAATCGTATACGTGCTCGACATGGTTTTATATGGCTACTGGGGCTTTCGGCTCGATGTAATGCCGTTTTTCTATTTCTCGACATCGCCAGAAGCCGCTCTGGCTTCGGCACATTGGTATGAGCTTTTTCTCGCATTCATAGCCATAGCGGCAATTAGTTTCGCAATTTTCATCGCTTTGCGTTCGGCAACGAGCCGAGTAAAAGTCATAGCCGCCAATCACCGGTGGCTACAGGCACTCTTCATGCTGATTATTGCCGGATTGCTGATTATCCCCATTCGCGGAGGGCTGGGATTGGCCCCCATGAATCTCAGCCGGGCATATTTCAGCACCGACGGCCGACTGAATCACGCTGCAATAAATCCGGCGTTCAGCCTGATGTATTCGGCTACTCATCAGAACAAGGATTACGACAGATTCATGTTCATGTCTGACGAGGATGCCGTTACAGCTTTAAAAGAGTATAAGGCTGTTCTGAGAAATTCCATGCCAACCGATACTGCTGCCGTTCGTCTGACTACAGTAGAAAAACCGGATGTATGGTTGATTATTCTCGAGAGCTTTTCCTCCCGGCTTATGCCGTCGGCCGGTGGTGAGGCCATTGCAGTCGGGCTCGATTCAATTGCTAATTCTTCGCTCTGGTTTACAAACTTTTATGCAAACAGTTTCCGTACAGACCGTGCTTTAACGTCCATCTTGAGTGCCTTCCCTGCACTTCCTACGATGAGTCTTCTGACTAACGTTGAGCAAGCGGAAAAGCTTCCTTCGATAGCGACCTCCTTCGGGAAGCAAGGATACGAGACCAACTACATCTACGGAGGCGATATTAATTTCGCGAATCTGAAGGCATATCTTGTGGGAGCCGGTTACGGGAAAATATATTCCGAAAAGGACTTTCCATCATCGCTACGTACGTACAAATGGGGTGTAGCAGATGGACCGCTGTTTGATTTCGCTTTGAATAAGTCGCATGCAGCATCCCCCGAGTTTAATGTCGTGCAGACTTCGAGCAGCCACGAACCATTTGAGGTTCCATATAGCAATCCTGCATTTGACGGGGCGCCGGCGAAGAATGCGTTCGCATATACCGACAGTTGTCTGACCGCCTTCGTAAATCGGCTTAAAGCTACTGAACGATGGGACCGCACTCTTGTGGTTATCGTTCCGGACCATCTCGGAGCATGGCCACTTGATTTGCCGGATGCACCAGAGCGCCATCATGTACCACTGATAATCACCGGCGGAGCATTAAATCCGGCTCTTATAGGTGTAAAGAACTCGAATCCGGGATCGCAGGCCGACATAGCGGCTACTATACTTGAATCGGAGGTTCCTGAATTCCCGTTCAGTAGAAATCTTATGGATTCCGGATCGACCGGATTTGCCGTATTTTCAGAACCGGAAATTGTCGGACTGGTCTCCCAGTCCGATACGATTGTCTATAATATAGCTACAGATACTTTCTCCGGTTCTGATAATCCATTGGCTCGTAAAGCTCTGAAAGCATATCTTCAGCAGCAGTACCAGACTGCGGCCCAACTATAATATTCCAAGATTGAATAATTAAGATGATAGAGTTCTTCGATAATATAGATTCAACGGTTTTCCTGTTCTTCAATGGAATGCGCGCCCCGTTTCTCGACACATTCATGATGTTGTTTACAGACCGTTTTATATGGGTGCCGTTTTATGTAGTACTGGCCGGCATGTTGTTTCGTGGAGGCGGCATGCGTGCCGGGGTCCTCTATATGTTGGCTCTCATAATTGCTGTAACACTTACCGACCAGACGTGCGCGTCCATAATTCGCCCTGTAGCTGTACGGCTTCGGCCATCAAATCTTGAAAATCCGCTTTCGGAGTTTGCTCAGGTCGTTGGCGACTACCGAGGGGGCGATTATGGTTTCCCGTCCTGTCATTCCGCGAATTCATTTGCACTGGCATTGTTCATATCATTGTTCTATCGACGGAAAGCCATGACATTCGTCATGTTTGCATGGGCACTCCTTAATTCCTATACGCGTCTGTATCTCGGCGTGCATTATCCCGGCGACTTGATTGTTGGTGCGGCAATCGGGTGTTCCTTCGGTTTCATTTGCTATATCGCAGCCCAATCAATACAATGCCGTTGGCCGAGGGCATTCAGCATCAGCGGCACGATAGAGAATTCTCCTAAGGCTATTATCGCAGGGATTGCCGAACGATGCGACGCAATATTATTCAGGCTCAAAGTTTTCAAGGCTAAAGAAGTTGGAATTTCCTACATTGATTTCGTCTGGTTGATGCCGGCTGTTATATTGGCGTGGATTATTCTACGGTCGCTAATTTAGCCTTTTTTTGCGTGTAATTTACAAGTTGCTTGACGTGTAACAAAACGTCGGCAAGTCAGAGACTCGCACTGACTTGCCGATGATTAATATTATAAGGTATGAAGTATCAGAACTTGTAGCCAAGTGTAAGCACCAGCTGGCTTGAATTCAAATCAACCTTTGCAGTAGGAGCTTCCACCCAGTTGCCATTGTAATCCTGGAAATTGGTGAATGCATGATAGGTTGCGTCCGTGTGACGGTAGAGGTAGGCAAAATCCACATAGAAGCCACGGCTTCTATATCCCAGACCGGCAGAAAAAGTGTTTGTTGTATTCTGCAAGGTATATCCGGGGTCAGTTCCGGCCGTAATAACCTCGATGTCTCCATTGGCGGCCTCAGGTTTTACTGCAGTAGAGCTATAGTTGTAGCCGGCACGAACCGAAAACTGAGGGGTTATACGATATTCTCCACCGATGCGCAACGTATTAGTCGACTTGAAGTAATTTTTGACACCCTGGTTGAAAATATCAAAATCTCCTTGCGAATCAGAAGTCTTCATACTTCCGTATGCGTCATACTGATAATCGACACTGACTATACCACGTCCGCCAATCACACCCGCAGCACCAATCATGAATTTCCAGGGTGTTTTTAGGTTCCAGTCGAAATATGCATCGTCGGTATAATCATTGAAATTGTAATTTTCATGATTCCCGGATGGGAACAACGTCTGCGACGACATCTCGCCGACATAGCTTGTGGAAAGGGAGTACCACGTAGGCGTATGTATTGCCGCACCGATTCGCAATTCGTTCACAGGCTTAACTATCAATCCGAATTTCAGATTGACGCCCGTACCGGTTATTTTTTTGGAATTCCTGAGGTTCCAGTTGTCATTACCTTCGGCATTACCAACATAGTAGGCTTCCTTCGACTGAGGATCCTGTTCCATAACCGGAACATAGGCATTTACAAGATTTTCTCCGTAGTATGTGACCTGCTCGAAATTGATATCATCTATACCGATGCCAAGTCCCCAGTAAACGATATTTGATACATTTCCTCCGAAATTTATGGAATACTCGTCGACATATCCGCGCTCACGCACACTGAATGCATCAACATTACCGGTAGTAGGAGTAATTGTATTTCCGTTCATCGGGTGTTGAAATAACCCGGAATACCGATTGCCAAGCTGAAAGATGGGTTGACCGGCATTGTCTGTGTCATAATGAACTTCCGGATTGATAATCCCGGCCGAGTAGCTAAGAATACTGAGCCAGTCGATATTAGACGACTGATATGGGTTATATCCGTCGCTAAATGTCATGTCAGCCGGGTCGATTCCGTCTGTAAACTTGGCTATGTAGTTGGACATCGACGTGTTCAGCGGCATGCCGCCTCCGCGATACTGCCGTGCGAACGACTTCAGACGGCTGTAGGAAACGCCCCACGAGAAAGTCTGCATCGTGCTGTTCTGGCCGAAATTATATGTTCCTACATATCCAAAGGTATTGACATCAAAATGGGTATTATCCCACGTTGTACCGTTGGCTTTCGAACCAAGTATATTCAGATCCAGCGTGAGACCGACTTCGCTGCTGCGATATATGCCGATACCGGCCGGATTCTGATTGAGCGTCGACAAATCGCCGCCAAGAGCCGTAAAGGCGCCTCCCATGCTCATGAAGCGGGCTGTACCTCTCAGCTCGGTCTGAGAGAGATTGTATGCATCCACCGGGCTCTGTGCCGAAAGTGTCAATGGCAGTATTGCCAGTGTGCCGAGAGCTAAGTAAACGGGATATTTCATTATTACGAGTTTTTAGTTGCTAAGTTGGATATATTGAGAACTGGAGAGAGAATCGGTTATCTGCCTCTTCTGCCACCTCCGCCGCCGGAAGCACCCTGGCCGCCGCCGAAACCGCCGCGCGAACTGCCTGAACTGAATCCCCCGCGCGAGCCTCCGAATGAACCGGAATTATTATGGTAAGTCCCGGAATTATTGCTGTTGGAGTTATAGCGGGTAGAAGGGGTGTATCCTGAATTATTCTGATGCGTCCGAGTGGGTGAGGAGAAACCGCTCTGCGACGAACGTCCACGCGTCACACCACGAGGGGCGGTAGCGCCATTTGAAGGTGTGCCCAGTGGCTCACGATACCCGGGCCGGTACGATCCGGTACCTGATACTCCGGTGCCCGGACGAGATGTCGACGTCGAACCTAAACGATTGCCTCCATAACGCCCTGATGCAGTCCCCGTACCGGACGAATATCTGCCGGTCCCGATAGCGCCGGACTGCCGCTGAGAAATATGCGGACGATAGGCTCCGGAGGGCGATTGAGGACGATAACCCCACGACGGTCCCCAACTCCACGATGGGCCCCATCCCCAGGAGGGTCCCCAGTTCCAAGCCGGGCCCCAACCCCAGTTCCAGCTCCAGGATGGCCCCCAGGTATAATAGGGGCGGTAATATCCGCCATACCATGGATCGTATCCCCAGCTACTGTAATACCATGGATCGTAGTAGCCATAATACCCGGCGTAAGGATAACCGCCCACGACATTGAGGTTTATTGTAGTAGTGGGTTGGCTGTAATAATTGCTGTTTTCGTACGTGGTGTAATCATCGTAATGGTCGGCTTCAGCCGCGACCGCCTGATTTGCGACATCAGAGTCCTGGAAGCGTGCAAGACGACGTGTATTGCTCATGTCGACAAACTGTTGAAGCGTGATGGAGTCCGGCTGATTGGGATTATCGGTTCTCACGGCGGGCGTACGACGGTTGTATTCATCGACATCGCGTGTGGAACCACCTTCTACAGTATAGGTATCGGCGCTCTGATAATCACCTACATTATTCCAAGGCACATATGTCGCCCCGTCATAATAAAGCTGTGTAGGCTGTGAGGCTGTAGAGCTGCCGGAATCCGACTGGGTACGTTTCTGCGTTTTCTTTTGAGGTGCTTCCTTCTTTGCTTTTGAAGCGTCGTAATAGATATCGTCATCGTAATAGCTCTGGGCCGACATAATGCCTGCCGAAAGCCCGACAAAAAGCGAAAGCATGGAAATGCGGGAGAAAAGAGCTGTTGGTTTCATGTTGAAGATTCCTCCTGAGAATATTGTTAAAATATATCTTCTGATTCTATTATGTCTGAATATAAGACTGCCTGAAAGGGCACAGGTTTAACGTGTTCAAACCTTTATGTTACAAATATAACAATCCTTGGATAGAAAATACCAACGGGAGATGTAAAATTATGTCAATTGGAGTCTTAATCTGTCCCTTCGGCTACCGTTGTGCTACTGACGAAGAGGTTCGTACACACGCTCTCCTATATGAGAGGCAAGATGGCTGCAGAATTCCTGCAGTTCCTTTTGGCGCGCCATCAGCCGCAAAACTTCCTCAATGTCGTAGTCTGGTTGTTTCTGCAATTCTGCTATTCTTATTCTACAGTCTTCGGCTTTGCACCTGAAATTATCGTATTTCAGTGCACACAGAGCTCTCGGCACAAGGTCGTCAAGCCGTTCGGCATCAGTGACGATTTTTGTACCTTTGGTATAAATCTTGCTCAATATGTGTTTTTCAATCACCAGATTAGAGGCGCTTGCTCTTACGGCGTCGTCGGGATGCGAGGAAAGATGTCTTGTAAAATAATTGAGACTGAAATCCATCAAATCAGCATCATACTGCTCCTTGCATCTCATCGCCAGGCCAGACTCCAGCCTGTTTATCTCTTCGGTGGTGGAAGCGTCGCGTTTAATCTGTTCGCGCCCTTCTTCAAGGCTCTGATTATATTTTAGGAGCGCCTTCTCCTGGGCAGTCGCATAATCGTCTGGCCACGACTCGTTTCTCAGTCGAAGAGCCTCTTCAAAAACGCACCGGAAAACTGCTGAGGCGAAACGCACATCATCTATTTCAAGGTCTTCCTTAATAAAATCTATCACGCTGATTGGCTTTCCGTCGGTGGAAAAATCATCTCCCAGAGGCAGAAGGCCGTATCGGAGCACAATCTGCAGAAGAGCCCGTTCCTGGGGGGCAAGCGTCGTTGCATGGGGTAAATCCTCGGGGGAGCTCATCGCCTGTCGAACACCGTGGTTTTCGGTATTGTCGCTAGAGCCGGTATCTGCATTCTCAGATTCCTGTGCGCTTTCAGGTGGTAAGGGTGGATTATCGATGCTTTTTATTGCAGAGTCGCGTCTTGCCTGACGTGCATTGCTCTCCTTCATGGAGGCAATTTCCACGTTCACCTGGCGGAGCATCACTGCCTCTTCTATTTCAAAGCGTATGGCGCATTCCTTGATATAGATGGAGCGGGTAATTTCATCGGGAATGTTGGCAATCGATTTGAGAATGCTGGCAAGAACCTTCGACCGTTTGATAGGATCGTCGGAGCAGTCGGCAAGCAGGATATTCATCTTGAATTTGATGAAATCCACCTCATTTTCAGATATATATCTGTCGACCTCTTCGGCAGTGTGCGACTGGGCGAAAGAATCGGGATCGTCGCCGTCAGGCAGAAGAAGCACCTTGATGTTGAGGCCTTCGGCAAGAAGCAGATCGATGCCGCGCAGCGAAGCCTTTATACCGGCAGCATCAGAATCGTAGATTACGGTAACATTCTCTGTAAAGCGGTGAATCAGTCGGATCTGGCCCTGGGTCAGCGACGTTCCGGAAGAAGCTACAACATTTTCTACACCTCGCTGATGCATGGAAATAACATCCATGTATCCTTCTACAAGGATACAGCGGTCCTTCTTTACTATAGCCTGCTTGGCCTGATAAAGCCCATACAGTTCACGGCTTTTACTATAGATTATGGATTCCGGCGAATTTACGTATTTCGCCACTTCCTTATCCTTGCGCAAGGTTCTGCCGCCGAATGCAACGACTTTTCCGGAGATGGTGAAGACCGGAAACATAACGCGGGCCTTGAAGCGGTCATAATACGAGCCTTTATCGGTATGGATGCATAACCCCGTGTCAACGAGATATTTCTCTTTATGTCCGGCATCGAGAGCCGCACGGAATAGATCATCGCGTCGGTCAAGCGAATACCCGAGGTGAAAACGCTTGATAGCCCAGTCGTTGATGCCTCGGCCACGGAAATAGGAGAGTCCAATGTCGCGTCCGTCGGCCGTATCGGTAAGATTCTTTTCGAAATGAGCCAATGCGAAATCATTGACGGCCATCATAGCCTGACGGTCGTTCATCTCCCGACGTTCGTCGTCAGTCAACTCGTGTTCCTCGATTTCGATGTGATATTTCTTGGCAAGCCATCGAAGTGCCTCCACATATGTGAGCTGTTCATGCTCCATCAGGAAGCCGATTACACTACCGCCTTTGCCGCAACTGAAGCATTTGCAAAGACCTTTTGAAGGGGAAACCGAAAAAGACGGAGTGCGTTCGCTGTGGAACGGACAGAGTCCGACATAATTGGCACCACGTCGCCGCAGATGTACGAAATCGCTCACAACCTCAACGATATTGGCAGTGTCGATTATGCGCTGAACTGTTTCCCGGTCGATTGTGGTACGGGCCATATGTATTATATATTGTGCTGTTTACGTAATTATGCTTTTAGAACGGTACGTCCTCGCCATTACCGGTTATATTGGCGGAACCGCCGGAAAATGCGGGTGCGCCAAGCGGATCGGATTCAGAGCCGTTTCCGTCATTTAGTTTGGAGCCTACTACATGACGGGTTACCAGATCGTTTTCATCCCAATTCTGGAAACGCGCGAAACGACTTACAAAGCGCATTTTCACATCGTCGACCTTACCGCTGCGGTGTTTTGCCACAATGAATTCGGCAAGACCACGGATGTCGTTGCCCTCTGCATCGTGCGAACTGTGAAGATAATACTCCGGACGATGGATAAAGCATACAATATCCGCATCCTGCTCGATAGCGCCGGATTCACGAAGGTCGCTGAGCTGCGGGCGTTTGCTTTGCCCGTCTGTTCCGCGGTTTTCGACCGAACGGTTCAGCTGGCTCAGGGCAATTATCGGAATGTTTAATTCCTTTGCCAACTGCTTGAGCGAACGGGAAATCATGCTCACCTCCTGCTCTCGCGAGCCAAACTTCATGCCGGAGGCATTCATAAGCTGAAGATAGTCGATGATGATGATTTTGACCTGATGTTCTCTTACAAGGCGACGAGCCTTCGTGCGCAAGTCGAGAATCGAAAGGGAAGGGGTATCATCGATATATAGAGGGGCTGAATAAAGCTGCTGTACGCTGCTCATCAGTTTGTCCCAGTCGGCATCTGTAAGGCGGCCGCTTTTAATTTTTTCACCTTCGAGCTCGCAGACATTACTAATCAATCGGTTTACAAGCTGGAGATTACTCATCTCAAGCGAGAAAATGGCTACCGGGATATTGACATTGACTGCCATATTCTTTGCCATGGACAGCACAAAGGCGGTCTTGCCCATCGCCGGTCGTGCCGCAATAATGATAAGATCCGAATTCTGCCATCCCGATGTGAGAGCGTCCAGTTCGTGGAATTGAGTTTCAAGTCCGGAAAGACCGCTGTCGCGGTTGGCCGCAACCTGAATCTGTTCAATAGCCTGGCGTACAACGGGATCTATCTGCGTTACATCCTTCTTGACATTTCGTTGTGAAATTTCGAAAAGACGACCCTCAGCCTCCTGGAGAAGGTCGTCCACGTCATTACTTTCATCATAGGCCTTTCCTTCGATGCCCGACGCAAAAGTAATCAGTTCCCGCGCAAGATATTTCTGGGCGACAATTCTGGCGTGGAATTCAACATGGGCTCCGGATGCTACTTTTGCCGTCAGCTGCGAAATGACCACCGGGCCGCCTACCTTCTCGAGATTTCCGTCGGCACGCAACTGTTCAGTCACCGTAAGCATGTCGATAGGCTTCTGTTGAGCCCCAAGCGACTGGATGGCTGAATAGACCATCTGATGGCGAGGATCATAGAAACTCTCTGGTTTGAGAATATCGCAGACGGTAGTGAAGGCGTCGCGCTCAAGCATCAATGCGCCAAGCACAGCCTCCTCCACTTCTATGTCGCGTGGAGCAAGCCTGCCGCCGGAATCGTACATTGAATCCGGTTTAGGCTGCCTGGGAGTGAACGGGCCTTGTCGCCGTGTATTGTTTTGCCGGTCGTTGTTGTCCATGTGAGATTTTTTGTGCCCCCGGCGCATTGCGCGAGGGGCACTCAAAAGTTATCTAAATAATTTAGAAAAGATGCTTTAAATACTTAATGTACAATGATCTTAAGCGCATTATATGCTCGCTCGGCTTTCGCACGGGCTGCTGCCACGGTCTCGTCGGTTGCAAGTATTACCGCCATACGTCGATGTCCTTTTATCTCAGGCTTGCCAAATATACGCATCTGCACGCCAGGTTCGCGGAGAACTGCCTCAAGATTGTCGAACTCAACTTCAGCCGAATCGCCTTCCACCACTACCGCACGCGATGCCGAGGGGCCGAGGAAGCGTATTTCGGGTACCGGCAGCCCGAGAAGAGCGCGGGCATGCAGTCCAAATTCGCTAAGTTCCTGCGAAATCATTGTAACCATTCCTGTATCGTGAGGGCGCGGCGAGACTTCAGAGAAAATCACATGGTCGTCTTTAACGAAAAGTTCAACGCCGAAAATTCCATATCCGCCAAGAGCATCTGTAATTTTCTTGGCGATATCCTGCGCTTGGCGCAACGCCTTAAGATGCATGCGCTGTGGTTGCCATGACTGGCGATAGTCTCCATTTACCTGGATATGGCCGATAGGTTCGCAGAATTGGGTTCCCGATATAGACCGGACCGTCAGGAGGGTAATTTCGTAGTCGAAATCCACGAAACCTTCCACAATCACACGGCCGGCACCGGCGCGTCCTCCGCTTTGAGCTTCCTCCCAGGCCGACTCAACATCATCGGCCGATTTGACCGTGCTCTGGCCGTGTCCGGAAGAACTCATTACAGGTTTTACAACACAAGGTATGCCGATTTCCTCCACCGCCTTCAGATACTCCTCCTTTGTAGAGGCGAAACGATAGGGCGACGTCGGCAAGCCGAGTTCCTCGGCGGCAAGCCGACGAATCCCTTCACGGTTCATGGTGAGCCATGCGGCACGTGCGGTCGGTGTGACATTATAACCTTCCTGCTCAAGCGCTACAAGTGTGGGGGTCGCGATTGCTTCGACTTCTGGAATGATATGGTGAGGCTGTTCCTCTCTGATGGTTGCTGACAAAGCGTCTGCGTCAAGCATGCTGAAAACGTGATTGCGGTGTGCTACCTGCATTGCAGGAGCGTTGGGATAACGGTCGCATGCAATAACCTCAACGCCCATACGTTGAAGCTCGATAGCGACTTCTTTGCCAAGTTCGCCACTTCCAAGAAGAAGTGCCTTACGGGAGGAAGGTGTGAATACCGATCCGATTTTTGCCATTGATAGGGTGGATGTGAATGAGTGAAGTGATGGATTGCTGATAAATAAGCAACGGAGTCTGCCGATCCCCGACACTGCAAAGGTACACAAAAAAATCCGGTAACACATACTACTTCACATATAAATTCCCGCAAAAATTCCGTAACTTTGCACTCCGATAATTTTCAGTATATTCAAGCCGGCAGAAGTGTTTTTCACGACGTGACAAAGGGGATGTACGGGATAATGTGCCGGCAAAACTAATATCAAGATGGACGACAATTGCCATATATTATCCTTCGGAAGGGTCAATATCGACACTTCCGACCTTGATACGGACCCGAACCTGACGTCGCTACCTTTGATGGCGACGAGAAATCTTGTTCTGTTTCCCGGTGTCACCATTCCGATTGCATTGATGCGACCGGCCTCGCGTCAGATAGCGAAAGAGGCAAACGAACGCAAAATCCCTATCGGCATAGTATGTCAGATTGATGCCTCGGGAGAAGGGAATACATCGCTCAAGGATTTGTTTGATTACGGAGTAATCGCTGATGTGCTTCAGATTATAGATTTACCTGATGGCGAGCAGACCGCAATTGTGCGCGGCCGCGATAAATTCAGGATTCTCGGCAAAGGAGCTACACAGATAATTCCTGATGCTCTACATGCAAACGTAAGAATTGTATCCGACCGAATGACTTCGAAACGGGCGGAATTCAATGTCCTTATGAAGAATCTTCGTGAGCTGACGGAAAAACTGAGCCGCGCGGACGGGAATGAGGGGATGCGGTTCTCTGTAAGCAATATCGAGAACAACGCTGAGTTTGTAAATACGACTGCAACAAACCTGCGTTTCGACCCGGCACAAAAGATGAAGATGCTGGCCACCAACCTGATAAGCAGGCGTGCCTTCCTTCTATATTCCATGCTTCTGAGCCTGGCCGAGCAGTTCGAAGTCGCCAACAGAATAAAAGAGCGCGCCCGTATGGGTCTTCAGGAGCAGAACAAGAATGCATTTCTGATGCAGCAGATGAATGCCATCAGGGAGGAACTTTACGGCGATGAAGACAGCGAAATAGATGAAATCCGGAAAAAATTTACCGAGTGCGACCTTCCCAAGGAAGTTGCATCTTCTGTAGGAAAAGAAATCGAACGGCTTGCGAAAACCAATCCTCAGACGCCCGACTACACCACTCTGCTTACCTATATCGAAACAGTGCTTGACCTGCCTTGGAAGAACACGACCGAGTTAAACTCCGACTTCGATAAAGCAGAAAACCAGCTGAATGCCGATCATTACGGACTCGAAAAAGTCAAGGACCGCATTCTTGAGCAGATGGCCGTAATGATGAATAATCCCGACGGGAAAGCCCCGATTATATGCCTTGTCGGCGCTCCCGGTGTGGGGAAAACGTCTCTTGGCGTCTCGATTGCCGCAGCACTCGGACGCAACTATCAGCGAGTGGCCCTCGGCGGCCTTCACGATGAAGCGGAAATACGCGGTCATCGTCGCACATACGTCGGTGCGATGCCCGGACGTATAATAAGTGCGATGCGAAGGGCTAAATCAAAAAATCCGGTTATTCTGCTCGACGAAATCGATAAAATCGGAGCCGACTTCAAAGGCGACCCTTCGGCAGCCCTCCTCGAAGTGCTTGATCCGGAGCAGAACTGCCATTTTCACGACAACTATATTGATCTCGATTTTGATTTGAGCGATGTTCTGTTCATCGCGACGGCCAATAGTCTGGCTACTATTTCCCAGCCACTGATTGACCGTATGGAGGTAATTGAACTTTCAGGCTATCTCCCACAGGAAAAAATGGAGATTGCCCGTCGCCATCTGCTTCCGCGCATTTCCAAAAGATTGAAGGCACCGGAAGATTTTGCGCTTGGCGACGATGCGCTGAGCGGCATTATCGAGGATTATACGGCTGAAAGTGGTGTCCGCCAGCTTGAGAAACAGCTTGCATCCATAATCCGCAAGGTTATTCTCCGAAAAATGCAGCATCGCAACGTGCCGGCAACCATTCATAAGGAGGATTTGAAGGATTTTTTGGGTCTGCCGGTGCATCGGTCCGACCGGTATGAGGGAAATTCATTTGCCGGAGTGGTGACGGGGCTGGCATGGACGGCCGTCGGAGGTGAGATATTATTCGTGGAGGCATCCTTGTCAAAAGGCAAAGGGGAAAAGCTTACTCTTACCGGCAATCTTGGCGACGTGATGAAGGAATCTGCCATGATAGCTCTGCAGTATGTTAAGTCGCATGCCGCACAGCTCGGCATTTCAAGTGAAGCCCTGGACTCGAACAATATTCACATCCATGTGCCAGAGGGAGCAATTCCCAAGGATGGTCCGTCCGCCGGAATCACCATGGCAACCGCTATAGTTTCTGCTCTCACCGGGATGAAGGTGCGCAACCGGCTTGCCATGACCGGCGAGATTACGCTCCGCGGAAAGGTGCTTCCGGTAGGTGGCATCAAGGAAAAAATTCTTGCTGCAAAGCGTGCGGGGATTCATGAAATCATTCTTTCGGAGGAAAACCGAAGGGATATTGAGGACATCAATTCGCGGTATGTCGAAGGATTGCAGTTTCATTATGTACAGACGGTTCTTGATGTGATACAAATCGCAGTAACCGATGAAAAGGCACCTCTTTAAATAATTCCTAAAGTAAACGAAAATTCCATATAAACATGGCTGACACATCACTACTCGACCGCCTCGAAGGCATAGACGCACGTTTTGCAGAGGTAGCCACTCTCATCACCGATCCTGCGGTAATTGCCGACATGAAGCGATATGTGAGGCTCAACAAGGAATATCATGACCTTGAACGGATGTGTGCGGCCACGCGCAGATACCGCAAACTGCTTTCTGACGTTTCCGAGGCAAAGAGCCTGCTGGCGTCGGAGAACGACCCGGATATCCGTCAGATGGCTCACGATCAGCTCTCGGAAGCCGAAGCTGCACTTCCTGGTCTGGAAGAGGAGATTAAAATCATGTTGATTCCGGCAGACCCCGAGGATGCAAAAAATGCCATTGTGGAAATCAGAGGTGGAACGGGAGGTGACGAAGCCGCCTTGTTTGCTGGCGACCTTTTCCGGATGTATTCCAAATACTGTGAGCAGAAAGGATGGCAGGTGGCCGTAACGAGCGCAAGCGAAGGGGCTGCTGGCGGATTCAAAGAAATCGTTTTTGCAGTTTCCGGCGACGGAGTCTATGGCACGTTGAAGTATGAGAGCGGCGTGCATAGAGTGCAGCGTGTGCCCGCCACGGAGACCCAGGGGCGAGTGCATACTTCTGCCGCGACGGTTGCTGTTCTTCCGGAGGCAGAGGCCTTTGATGTCGAAATCAACGAAGGCGAAATCAAATGGGAGACATTCCGCTCCGGTGGCGCAGGTGGACAGAACGTCAATAAGGTCGAATCCGGTGTGCGCCTTCGATATATGTGGCGCAACCCGGTTTCGGGCCAGACCGATGAAATCCTTATCGAATGTACGGAAACACGCGACCAGCCAAAAAACAAAGAGCGTGCCCTCAGCCGTCTGCGTACATTTATTTACGATAAAGAACATCAGAAGTATATCGACGATATAGCCTCGCGACGCAAAACGCTCGTAAGTACCGGCGACCGTTCTGCCAAAATCCGTACCTACAATTTTCCCCAGGGCCGGATTACGGACCACAGAATTAATTACACCATTTACAATCTCCAGGCCTTTCTGGCGGGCGACATACAGGATTGCATCGACCATCTTATCGTTGCCGAAAATGCAGAGAAGCTGAAAGCTACAGAATTATAAACTCAATATATACCAAAGAGATGAACGCATCACAATTAACTGCAAATATTGCAGCAAAACGTACCTTCCTGTGTGTAGGCCTCGATAGCGATCCGCTCAAATTGCCTGAATGTGTCCTTGAATCCACTGCAAGTCCCGCGGACGCTATGATTGCATTTAATAAGGCGATTGTCGACGCGACAGCTCCATACTGTGTGGCCTATAAGCCTAATACGGCCTTCTATGAAGCTCTGGGTGCAGATGGATGGAATGCCCTGCAGACGACAGTCGACTACATCCGTGAAAAGTATCCATCTCATTTGATTATTGCAGACGCAAAACGTGGAGACATCGGCAACACCTCCGCGCTTTATGCACGCGCATTTTTTGAAAACATGGGGGTCGATGCGCTGACGGTGGCTCCATATATGGGCTCCGACAGTGTGCGCCCATTTCTCGGTTATAACGGAAAGTGGGTTGTTCTCCTGGCATTGACTTCCAATCCCGGTTCTCACGATTTCCAGATGCTTACCACCGGAGAGTCTATGCGGCTTTTTGAAAACGTGCTTGCCACCGCTCGGGGCTGGGCGTCGACCGACGAGCTAATGTTTGTTGTTGGCGCGACGCAGGGGGAACTTATGTCCGATGTGCGTCGTATTGCTCCTGATAACTTCCTCCTCGTGCCGGGCGTCGGTGCCCAGGGTGGCAGCCTGGAGGAAGTATGCCGCTATGGAATGACCGACAATTGCGGACTGCTTGTCAACTCATCCCGAGCAATTATATTCGCATCGAAAGGTGCCGATTTCGCGGTTGCCGCCGGAAATGCTGCAAAAGCGTTGGCCGAAGAGATGGATGCAATGCTGGGACGGTATTCCAAATTGTAACGGTATTGCAATTTTTTAACTGCTCTTCGTCCATTTTTTCACTCGAAAAAGCTATCTTTGCCTCAGCAACAACGCTGGAAACTCAATTCTCAACTAACATATTACTATGACAATCGACAACTACAATTTCAACGGCAAGAAAGCCATCGTTCGCGTTGACTTCAATGTGCCCCTCGACGAAAACGGCCACATCACCGACGATACCCGTATCCGCGGCGCGCTGCCCACTCTTAAGAAAATCCTCAACGACGGCGGCAGCCTTATCATCATGAGCCACATGGGCAAACCCAAAGGGAAAGTTAATCCCAAGTTCTCGCTCGCCCAGATTAAGGACGACGTTGCCAAAGCCCTTGGTCGCGACGTGAAGTTCGCCCCCGATTGCGCAAATGCTGCCGAAGCTGCTGCCAATCTTAAGCCCGGTGAAGTTCTCCTCCTTGAAAATCTCCGCTTCTATCCCGAGGAAGAAGGCAAACCCGTAGGTATCGACAAGGCTGATCCTGCTTATGAGGAAGCTAAAAAGGAGATGAAGGCGCGTCAGAAAGAGTTCGCGAAAACTCTTGCGAGCTATGCCGACGTATACGTTAACGACGCATTTGGAACAGCTCACCGCAAACATGCATCCACTGCCGTTATCGCCGACTATTTCGATAAAGACGACAAGATGCTCGGCTACCTTATGGAGAAGGAAGTCAATGCCGTTGACAAAATTCTCAGCGACATCAAGCGTCCGTTCACCGCAATCATGGGTGGCTCGAAGGTTTCGACCAAAATCGGCATCATTGAGAACCTCATGGACAAGGTTGATAATCTTATTCTCTGCGGCGGCATGACCTATACCTTTGCCAAAGCCATGGGTGGAAATGTCGGCAATTCCATATGCGAGGAGGATAAACTTGACCTTGCACGCGACATCATGAAGAAAGCAAAGGAAAAAGGTGTGAACCTTGTTCTCGGCACAGATTGTGTTGCTGCCGATGCTTTCTCTAACGATGCAAACACAAAGGTTGTTTCTGTAATGGACATCCCCGAAGGATGGGAAGGTCTTGATGCCGGTCCTGAGACTCGTAAGGCTTTTGCAAATGCTATCCGCGACGCCAAGACAATACTTTGGAATGGCCCTGCCGGCGTATTCGAATTCGACAATTTCACTGCCGGTTCGCGTGCTATCGCAGAAGCCATCGTTGAGGCTACCAACAACGGCGCCTTCTCGCTCGTAGGCGGTGGCGACTCTGTAGCATGCGTAAACAAGTTCGGTCTTGCCGACGAGGTATCTTATGTCTCGACCGGCGGTGGCGCGCTTCTCGAAGCCATCGAAGGCAAAATTCTTCCCGGTATCGCAGCTATCAAAGGCGATAAATAAGCATTAGAGAGTCGAAAACATACCGGCTTTCAAGCAAATACCCCGGAGGCTCATTGAACCTCCGGGGTAATTTATATTATCTGCTAAGAAATTCGAGAACTGCTTATTTGATAAGATACTGGCTCGAGATGGATTCGTTGTTGTGTACACGACGAATTGTATCGGCAAAGAGTTTTGCCACCGAAATGATATGGGCTTTCTTGCAGGGCTTATTGAACGGAATCGAATTTGTAAAGATCATTTCAGTAAGGCCGCTGCGGTCCACATTTTCCGATGCCGGGTCGCTCATTATGGCGTGGGAGGCAAGCGCACGAACAGATTTTGCCCCCTCGGCAAGCATGAGGTCAGCAGCTTTTGTAATGGTTCCTGCTGTATCGACCATATCATCGATAAGGATTACATTTTTGTCCTTGACATCTCCGATAACGGTCATTGTAGCAACAACATTGGCTTTGGCGCGCTGTTTATGGCAGAGCACCAGTGGAACGTTCAGATACTTGGCATAGCTGTTGGCTCGTTTCGCTCCTCCCACATCGGGAGTGGCGATTACGAGGTCGGGGAGATTGAGGCTCTCAATATAGGGGAGAAATACCGAAGAAGCATAAAGATGGTCTACAGGAATATTGAAGAAGCCCTGAATCTGGTCGGCGTGCAGATCCATGGTGATGATTCGGTCGGCTCCGGCGGTGACAAGCAGGTCGCTCACCAGCTTTGCGGCGATGGATACGCGAGGTTTATCCTTTCGGTCTTGGCGCGCCCAGCCGAAATATGGCAGAACTGCAATAACCGATTTAGCCGAAGCACGTTTGGCGGCATCAATCATAAGCAGCAATTCCATCAGATTATCGCAATTGGGGAAGGTTGACTGCACGAGATACACCTCGCAACCGCGAATCGACTCTTCAAACGACACTTCGAACTCTCCGTCGGCAAAATGTAAAATGTTCATTTTACCAAGTTCAATACCAAGGTCTTTGCAGATTTCTTCGCCCATGTAGTGCGATTTGGTACCTGCGAAGACCTTAATGGGGGGCAGATTGGGATTCATTGGGTAGCCTTTGAGTATAAGGAATGTTGATGGTTTTGATGGTGCAAAGGTAAGGATTATTCGGCAATCGCTACTGCATTATTTGCAGTTTTTTTGAAATTTCCAGGCAACAGCTCCCCAAGGCCCTATGTATGTGGCAAATGGAGCGTCGGGCGACAGCGTTTTTTTCAGGCGACGACCCGAAATAAGGTCGGTTGCCATGGCCGAAGCCGATTCAATTCCCATCACTTCGAAAGCAAGCTCCGGTATATTGATTTCAAGATCTTTCGCCTCTCCCGAGAAATTCACAGCCACAACGATTGTCGTATCGTCGGCATGGCGGAGAAATGCATAGTTATGATGGGGAGAGAAACGGGGATTATTGAAATTCACATACATCACATCGAAGAATGTACCGCGATAGAATGCCGGCTCGCTGTTAAGGAGACGGAGAACCTTTCTGTACATGGCGCGGAGATCCCGTTCAGCAGTAGAAAGAGCGCCCCCGTCGGCGGCACCACCATTAAGCCAGCGGCGCACGGTCGGAATACTCCAGTAATCGAATATTGTGGTTCGGCCATCGCATCCGCTGAACCCTTCGGCATCGTCGGCGCACTCACCAAGTTCCTGGCCGGCATATATCATATAAGGTGCATTGCTCATCATGGAACTTACAACCAGCGACGGCAGAAATTTTGAAGCATCGCCTGCGTAAAACGATGAGGCGAAACGCTGCTCGTCATGATTCTCAAGGAAATTCAGCATTCTGTGGCCGATGCCGTCAATCCGCTGCCAGCAATCAGTAATCCGTGCTGCCGAATGATGATGCGTCTGAATGTCGCGCAGTGTGTCATAAAGATTCACCTTATCATACAGATAATCGAAATGACCGCGTCCGAGAAAATCCCGATACATCTTCACATCATATATCTCGGCTATGAACTCTATATTGGGGTAGCGCTCCTTTACCTGAGGAATGGCCCACTCCCAGAAATCCAGGGGAACCATGAAAGCCATATCACAACGGAAGGCATCAACACCTTTGGAGGCCCAGAACCGTAGAATACGGAGCATTTTCATCCAGGTGGAAGGTATCGGATGGAAATGGCAAGTTCCGTCTCCATAATCCACTCCGTAGTTTAGTTTTACCGTCTCATACCAGTCATTACGGGTGGGAAACGCATTGAAACAGTCGTTGCCGGATGCCTTGGCAGGGAATTCCGTATATGTGCCAATCTCAAACTGGGGCAGAAACAGCTGCCGCGGAATATAATAGAAGTTGTTTTTGGCGTCGAAAAACTTTGTGGAATCGTCGTTCACGCCAAAATCTTCTATTCCGGCCGGAGCAGCATCGGAATGGTAACGACGTGCCACATGGTTGGGCACAAAATCCATTACCACTCTCAGACCGGCCTTATGTGTGCGTCCTACAAGCGCCTCAAATTCCTTCATACGCTTGGGCACATCTACAGCCACATCGGGGTCAATATCGTAGTAATCCTTTATCGCATAGGGTGAACCGGCATTACCTTTTACCACATGAGCGTCGTCCGGTTGAATTCCATATCTGGAATAGTCTGTGGCCGTGGCATGTTCGATTATTCCTGTATACCATACATGTGTGGCTCCCAGATCCCGAATCTGCTTCAGCACCCGGTCGGTTATGTCGTTGAGCTTGCCGCAACCGTTTTCATTTATGTCTCCGTTGGGACGACAATGCTCACAAGTATTTCCGAACAATCGAGGCAACATCTGGTATATCACAGCCTTACCGATTTCAGGAAGGCGTGTCGTCTTATCTCTGTTCATAGCAAAATATCGTATAATCTATATTTAAAACAGCTTATTACTCAGCTCAATAGTCCATATTTTCATCGAGGATTCTTTTCCTCCGCCCTCAGCCATTGGCGTATGGCCCGATGGGCGGCGGCATAGCCACTTAGATAAGCCTTATGGATATCTTTCAGATTGAAAACCTGATAGTGAATCAGTTCCGGTGTAATAATAACATGGTCGCAGATATCCATATCCTGCTGCTGATTGGCTTTGGCCATCAGGTTGTAGGTGCGCATACCGATGTCAAGAAACGATTTCTTATATTCAAACGTACGGAGGGGAGAAACATTAATACCGATTAGAGTCTCACACTTCTCCCTGATTATCCATGCCGGCAGATTACGCAGTACACCGCCATCCACATAATGGATTCCATCTATTTCCACCGGCGAGAAAACGATGGGAATGCTGCATGATGCAACCACACGTTCTCCAAGAGGGCCTTCATGGAATTCTGCCGGCTCGCCATGGTCAAGATCAGTAACACCGACATAGGTCGGTATTCGAAGATTTTCAAGCCGGTCTATTCCGGTCGCCTCTTCAATAAATTGCTTGAAACGCATGAGACTGAACATGCCATCTCCATGAATGAGCGACGGACGGGCGAAATCCGTGAATTTTGTCGAAGTAAACAGTGAGAGCATCTCGTCGAGGGGAACGCCGGCCGCATACATAACTGCAGCGACAGCACCGGCCGATACGCCGGCTATAACGTCTGGCTTCATGCCCGCTTCTTCCAAGGCCTTGAGAGCGCCCACATGTGCGAAGCCACGCGCACCGCCCCCGCTCAGCGCCACACCAAGACGATAGGGGGGTCTAGGTCGTTCACCCTCAGTGAGCATTCCTACTATCTTCTGCTTTATCTGTTTGATCATCAACAAACTATATTATCAACTCCGACAAATTTCGACTGAGTCAGCATCTGTAGAACCTTTGTTTTAGCTTCGGTTTCCTTGTACTCACACTCGGCTATAGAACCGGATGTAATACATCCGCCACCGTATATGCAATAGTCACGGGCATCAAAACGCATACATCTCAGGTTTACGAAAGCATGGTAGCCGGTTGGTGTTGAAAGTGCCACAACGCCGCCGTAGCAACCTCTGGTGTGATTCTCCAGATCCGCTATGTCGGCGATTGCCCGGTCACGTGGCGTTCCGCAGACGGCTGGAGTGGGATTAAGCGCATCGATTGTGGCGGCAAGCATCGAGGCCGGTGCCTTACATCGGACCCTCCTGCAAAGATGCTCAATCTCACCGAACGAGACGTTCTCCGGGTCACCAATCACCGGAGTCAACCCCAGAGCCAGTAGACTTCGCTCTATATAATCAACAACAAATTGATTCTCAATCTGGTTTTTTAAGTCCCACGGATTGTTCTCGGCGACTTTACGTGTTCCGGCAAAAGCCATTGTGGACAGTGTCCGGCTGCCATAATCGTAATCTACAAGCGTTTCCGGTGTGGCAGCCAGCCATCCTCCGGTCCCGGGCGTGTAAAAGATATAGCGGAATGTTGCAGGATTAAGCTTAAAATAGCGCATTGCAATCATGCCGATTGAATCCGCGAATTCATTACGCGATCCGCAAATTGTTCGCGAAATTACAATTTTGCCGGATCGTTCGCAACATCTTTCCACAGCGTCTTTTACCGAGCGGATATAGTCTGCATACGTCGTCGAGCGGCGTGGCATCTCACTACTGGCTTCCAGAGTGTCTGCCCGAAGAATTCCCGTAGCAGAAAATATTGTTCTGTCAGCAAATCGTCCAAGCCATGGTGTCACCTCGAAGGTCGCTTTCCCGAGCTCGGAAGTGACTTCCGTTTCTTCCGGTCGCAGCCCGAAGATGTATGGACTTTCTTCCCCGGGCAGTATGGCTATGGCGAATGAGGAGCCGCCCTCAATGGCACGGTCGATGACAGACGCAATTTGCTGAAATGGGACCTCAGTATTCATTTTAATGTATCCTTTACTCAGTCTGTGTACTCTCTCTACCAATCAACTCGAAGGGGAGAGCCTGCAGAATCCGAACGTCGATAAATTCACCGGGGACTAATTTTCTTGTTTTCTCAATCATCACCTCCGGGTCAACTTCCGGCGAATCCCACTGGGTACGGCCTACATAAAAATCGTCTTCCTCGCGGTCGACAATCACCCGCAGTATCTTGCCGACCTTTTCCGACTGAATTTCCTGAGAGATTTCTTCCTGAAGTGCCATCAGGCGGTCAAGACGTCGCTGCTTAACATCTGCCGGAACATCGTCGGCATAATTGCGTGCCGCGAAAGTATCTTCTTCCTCGCAATAGGCGAAAGCACCCATGCGCTCGAACCGATGCCGACGGGTAAATTCCATCAGATTCTCAAAATCTTCCTCAGTCTCGCCCGGAAATCCGACCATCAGGGTAGTTCGCAGATGGATGTCCGGCACGCGACGTCGCATCTCTGCAAGGAGTTTGTCGGTTTCAGCAGCAGAAATATTCCTATGCATACGGTCGAGAATGCGGTCGGAACTATGTTGCAATGCAATATCAAGATACTTGCAGACATTAGGGCGGCTCGCCATAACGTCAAGTACCTCCATGGGAAAACTTGCAGGATAGGCATAATGAAGTCGAATCCACTCAACTCCTTCCACATCGGCAATCGCCTCTATAAGCTTTGGAAGCAATCTTTTTCCCTCCTCTAAATCCACTCCATAATCCGACAGATCCTGAGCGATGATATTGAATTCCTTAATGCCGCGACCCACAAGCATACGCACCTCTTCTACTATTTCCGGAATCGGACGCGAATGCAGACGGCCTGTAATCAATGGAATGGCACAAAATGCACAGAACCGATTGCAACCTTCTGCGATTTTTATATAGGCATGATGTGGCCCTGTTGCCAGAACACGGTCGTAGGCTGCCGCGCCGGGATGTACACGCGCGAGATCCGATGCAAGCCCCGTCCAGTCATACTTGCCGTAGAAGCGGTCGACCTCAGGCAGTTCTGCCGACAGCTCTGCACGATAGCGTTCGCTCAGGCATCCCATCACGTAAAGCTCTCGGATGTCACCGCGAGTTTTCGCGGCAATCTGAGTCATAATCTCGTCGATCGATTCTTCCTTTGCATCGCCGATAAATCCGCAGGTGTTTACAACGACAATATCGGGGTTGCCGGTCTGCATGCCGCCTTCGGAATGTTCGGCATCAAAGCCGGCATCTCTCAGCATGGCAATCACGCGCTCCGAATCAACAAGATTTTTCGAGCACCCGAGGGAGACTACCTTGATTGTTCTCTTTTTCATCATGTTACGTTGTCTGTACCGGATACTGATTCTGGCCTGCGAGCGTCATTGCGCGCTGTCGGCTAAAAGCGACTCCACAAATGCCTGGCGGTCAAAAACCTGAAGGTCATTAATTCCTTCACCCAGTCCGATATATTTTACGGGAATCTGCATCTGGTCGCTTATACCTATCACGACACCCCCCTTGGCGGTCCCGTCCAGTTTTGTCACAGCCATTGCCGTCACTTTTGTAGCGGCAGCAAACTGGCGCGCCTGCTCAAAAGCATTTTGCCCCGTAGAGCCATCCAGAACCAGAAGAACTTCATCAGGAGAGTCAGGGACAACCTTCGACATCACACTGCGTATTTTCGTAAGCTCGTCCATCAGCCCCTTTTTGTTATGAAGTCGGCCGGCCGTATCAATAATAACCACATCAGCTCCCTGGGCTTTTGCACTCTGGAGTGTATCATAGGCAACCGCCGCAGGATCGCTGCCAAGCTGCTGTTTTACAATAGGTACACCGGCACGCCGAGCCCATTCATCCAGCTGCTCTATGGCTGCGGCTCGGAACGTATCGGCGGCTCCGAGAATGACCTTATACCCCGCAGCCTTATACTGGGCCGCGAGCTTGCCGATTGTCGTAGTCTTGCCCACTCCATTGACTCCGACAACCATAATCACATAGGGACGACGCTGCGCATCGTCAAGGTTGAAATCTGAGTCGGTATCCGTATTGCCGCTTTCTGTAAGAAGCGCACAGATTTCCTCGCGCAATAGCCTGCGAAGTTCATTTGCGCCTACATATTTGTCACGTGCCACACGTGCCTGCAAACGGTCTATAATCTTCAATGTTGTCTCCACTCCTACATCGCTGGTAACGAAGACCTCCTCGAGATTGTCAAGCACTTCGTCATCGACTCGGCTTTTGCCGGCAACGGCATGCGCAAGTTTTGCGAGTAAACCTTCTTTGGTCCGTTCAAGACCTCCATCGAGCGTCTCTTTCTTTTCTCTTGAAAAGAGTTTATTGAAAAATCCCATATATCAGTCGGTAAAGTATGTCTTCATGCGGCCGCAAAATCGACACGCAGATATGCAAAGTTAGCCATTTTGCCCCAATTGCACAACTTTCCGGAATCACGCATCAGAGCAATCCGAAATGAGTCAGTGCATTCACCACGCCATGATCCGTAACATCGGATGTAACATAATCTGCGGCGGCTTTTACATCCTGCGAGGCATTTCCCATGGCAATGCCAACGGCCACATGCCGTAGCATTCCGATGTCGTTGCCTCCATCTCCGAATGCCATCGACTCTTTAAGAGGGATACCGAACCATTCAAGCATTCTGTCGATTCCGAGACTTTTGTCATTACATTGTGGAATTATATCACAGAAGTCGGGATGCCATGCGGTAGCCACACAATGAGTCAATGTGTCATTCATGACTCCGCTATCCTCGCGCTCCCGTTCAGTGGAAAACATCATCAACTGCACAATCTCCTGATGCATGGCTTCGTCAATGGGGCAAACGGGCACCGGCGGGATACTCAGCATGTCAAGGATGTCTTCGACCGTACGATTGATGCCGGTAAGGAAAATTTCTCCATCACGAGGCACAACTGCAAACAGATATCGACCGACGACGTCACAGCACGTTAGCCTTCGGATATCCGATTGATCGATAGGACTGCAAAAAATGCAGGTGGATTTATCGGAGAGCAGACACATGCCTCCGTTCACCGCCACATAGCCGTCAAATTCTGTATCGCCGAGATTGTCAATCCACGAGGGATGGCGTCCAGTAGCGATAAACACCTTCGTGCCGTTGCGGCGCATCAGTGTTATGGCATCTGATACTTCTTTCGGGATACCTGGAGCTCCGAATGGCACGAGTGTGCCGTCAATGTCGAAAAAGACTGCTTTAATCATTGAATCTTTTAGAGTTGTCTTCTGCAAAGACAACACTTCAATTGAAGATTGAATCAGGCAAACGACAGAAGTTCGACATCAAATACCAGAGTCGATCCGCCGGGTATGCCCGGAATTGAACGCATTCCATAACCTTGTTCGGCCGGAATATAGATTTCCCAGCGGTCGCCAGGGCGCATTTGCGTAAGTGCTATAATCCAACCGCTTATCAAATCGCGCAAGCGCATTGCCGGAGGGGTGGAACCACGGCTACTGTCAAACGTTTTTCCATTGATGGTGCGGCCGGTATAATGAACCGTCACTACCGAGTTCCTATTCGGAGCGGCTCCCGTCGCGGGCCCTTTTTTCAATACCTTGGCGAAAACACCGGCACCAACAGCCATTACCCCTTCCTCATGCGATTTATCGGCGAGCCATTGCCGGTTTTCAATTACATATTCCTGTTTAGCCATGGGAGAAAGACAAGCTTCTGTAAAATCAGTCGAGGAACCGCTCGATATGGTACAACGGACGGTTTTTAACCTCCTCGTAAATTTTTCCCACATAAATTCCGACACCGCCAAGCGCCACAAGCACGAAACCTCCCACAAGCCATACCGACAGCATAAGTGACGCCCATCCATGAACGGCGGTATGTGCTATCAGTGAGTAAATCACGTAGCCGGCAATCACTATACTGATTGCAAGGAATATAAGACCGATATAGAGTATGGCGTAAAGCGGACGGACTGAAAACGATGTGATACCGTCGATAGCCAGACCGAGCATCTTGCGCAATGAATATTTGGAGTGGCCGGCCATTCTCGGTGCTATTACATCCCGTACTGTAGTTGAAGGAAATCCAATCATCGGAATGATACCTCTCAGATATAGATTCTTCTCCGCATAGCGCGAGAGTTCGTCGAGAACTCTTTTGGACATAAGCCGAAAATCGGCATGGTTATACAGCGCATTGACGCCCATCTTCTTCTGCAGCTTATAAAACGCCTGGGCGGACAGCCTCTTCAGCAGGGGATCGGCATCTCGCTGCTCCTTAACGCCGTATACTACGTCAAAACCTTCGTCGAAATCCCGTATCATCTCCGGAATGGCCTCAAGATCATCCTGAATATCAGCGTCGATTGTAATTACAGCATCGGCCATATTCCGTGCCGTCATCATGCCGGCCATGATGGCATTTTGGTGGCCGACATTACGGGCGAGATTCAAGCCTTTGAATCGCTGGGGATTCTGTGCATGGAGGCAATTGATAATCTCCCATGTCGAGTCGCCACTTCCGTCGTTCACAAATAAGACATAACTGTCGGGAGCGATTGCCTTTTCATCGACAAGGCGCGTCAGCAATGCATCGAGACGTGACGCCGATAAAGTGAGGACGGCCTCCTCGTTATAACAAGGCGATACAATCGCGAGTCGGGTTGTTTGCATTTCGTGGAGATATAGAGTGCAGATTTATTATGTTTAGTCGGATACGTTTTTAAGCCGTTCGATTTCAGGAAGTGCGAATTCAGTAAACGTGCAAAACTGCTCTCCCTGATTCTTAAACATCTTAATTACAGCGTCGAGGCGTTCTTCCATCTGACGCCCCGCATGATTGCGGCTAATAAATTTCATATTGAATTCGGGATGCTCGCCGAGGGGATAGAATTCCCACGGATGGAAGTATGTGGCCATGTATCCGTCGTGCGATACCGTCCAGCGTGCCATCGCCTTATAAAGCCAGAGCGGCAGATTATGCAAGGCCAGCCAGAAAAGCGGGAACCGGATCCAGGGCGTTACCGAAGCCGGTATCTGTAGCACTCCGTCGGACATGAAACATGTACGTGGCTTGTCCAGATGGTTATAATGGCCGGGGATAAAGCATGGATTAAGAGACGAATTGTATATATATCCGGCCTTGCGGATGTCCTCTTCGCTGACGGGAAACATACGTGGCTGACGATAGCCGTTAACCTTTCGGCCTGTAATTTCCTCAAGTCGTTCTTTCGAGCGGAAAACATCCGATGGCTTTGGATTCCAATGGTCGCACCCATGGGCGGCAACTTCGTGCCCCTCATCAAGAATACGGCGCATCAGCTCGGGAGCGTTGTCGGCAAAGGTCGTTGTGCAAAAGAAGGTAGCCTTTACGTCGTTGGCTTTCAGAATATCGAGAATGCGGGCTGTACCGTAGCCCGACACTTTCATAGATTCTTCCAGAGGGTAGTCGATACCCGATTCACGGGGTACATCGAATTCTTCTGTATCAAAACTTAGTAGTATCATAATCGATTGCAAAGTTACTCATTTTTGAATCATCATGTGGTCTTAAAGGCTGTTTTTTTGTACCTTCGCGCCTGAAATGACAAAATTTAATACACGTACATGCTTTTGGCTACTACTGATAGTGGCTTGCATTACCATTATCCCGGCTCTTGGCCTGACAGACTTTCATACTAAAGGTGAGCCCCGCGAGGCTGTGGTAGCTTATACTATGCTTGAGGATGGCAACTGGGTTCTGCCACGTAACAATGGCGGCGAAATCCCCTACAAGCCGCCATTCTTCCACTGGACCATAGCAGGCGTATCGCTGCTTAACGGAGGTGTTGTAAATGAATTTACATCCCGCTTCCCCTCGGCAGTGGCTTTGATTGCCATGACCATGGTGGTTTTCATATTCTACAGTCGCAGAAAAGGGAGCAATATCGCTCTTCTCACGGCTTTTGTCAGCCTGACGGCTTTTGAACTGCATCGGGCCGGTGCCAACTGCCGCGTCGACATGATGCTTACCGCTCTTTCGGTCGTAGCTCTATGTCTTTTCTATAGATATTGGGAAAGAGGACTTAAAGGAGTGCCATGGCTCCCAATCCTGCTGATGAGTTGCGCTACTTTGACTAAAGGTCCGGTTGGTACGCTGATTCCATGTCTGGCATTCGGTGTCTTTTTACTCTTGCGTGGCGTAAATTTCTTCAAGGCTTTCGGACTGCTAACGGCTTGGGGACTCGCATCCCTTGTACTTCCTTTCTGCTGGTACTGGGCGGCATATCTTCAGGGCGGCCAGGAGTTCCTCGATCTTGCACTTGAAGAAAACTTCGGCCGAATGACGAGTACCATGAGCTATGAATCCTGCGTCAATCCATGGCCATACAATTTTGTTACGCTTGCCGGCGGATATATCCCATGGATTCTGCTTGTTGTCCTCTCTTTATTCACGCTTCACTTTAAATATGCAAAGCACCTGAAGACGTCCGGCTCAATAAAATCGCTGTCGTCACGGATTCTGAACAGCGATCCGGTCAATATGTTCTCTGCCGTCTGTATTGTGGTGATTTTTCTCTTCTATTGCTTTCCGCAAAGCAAACGCAGCGTCTATCTGATGCCTATATATCCGTTTATCGCTTATTTCCTCGCATGCTACATGGTTTATCTCGTAAAGGCGAAATCGGCATCCATACGAATTTACGGCAACATCCTCGCATTCGTTGGGATTGTGCTGACCGGAATATTCATCGCAATAAAATGTGGGCTGATTACCTCCGGATTTTTTTCGGGGAGCCACGCGGCTGAGAATGCCGCCATGTTGCACGAACTTGAAGGAATCAGCTGGTGGCGATGGCTTCCAGCCGTTGTGCCGACGGCATTGTCGATAGGGTGGTGGTATTGGACTTCCAGACAAAAGACGCTTTCCATTGGCTATCTTTATGCTATCTGTGCAATGACTTTCGGATTGTATTTTGCGCTCGACACAGTCTACCAGCCACATATTCTACATGCGAAATCGCAGCGGATTGTTGCCGAACAGATTGATGACCTCGCACCTGCATCCGCCGGAACGATATATGAATTCATCGAAGAGGGTGAGACCGCATTGGGCGACCCGATTCATTTCTTCGAGATTAATTTTTATCTTGGAGACCGCATTGAGAATTTTCGTCGGAACATGCCGTCGGATGGTTTTCTTCTGATTAATGCTGGTGAAGACGATAAGTTTTTTCCGCTGTTTGAGGAGGAGGGATATAGATTCGAGGAGGTCTATACTTCACCGGTCAGCTTCCGACCGGTTCGCCTGTATAAATTTAATCGTCAGAACGAGGCCTTTAACCTATAGTCTGGCTACGAAAAGAAATCCCCGCCCATGAGTCCTGTTCAATACGGACCGTTGGGCGGGGACTATTGTTTTATTTATTCCTGAATCAGTCAATCTGAATCACAAGGAAATTGCTGACGCTCCAGAAGCGCGATGGGTTCTGAATGCGAAGCACCTTGTTGCCATTAGGCGCATCGACAATTGTATAGGAATCGGAAGGCTGGTTTGTAAGCACCTTCGCTTTTTTCGAATGCAGGTCGATTGATGAAAGCGTGCGCTTGTCGGCGGTAGTAAAGTAACTCTGCTCAAAATCCTGCGGAAGTATTTTGGTCTTACGAAGGAATCCTGTTGAGATAAGCTTATGGTCTTTCAGTTCGGATTTGCTGCCGATTGCATAATAACATGTATTAAGCTCGTTGGTGACGGCTACCGCCGTCTGCTCGGCCTGATCTTTTGCTGCTGTCACAGCCGTTACCTCTGTATTCAGGGAGTCGATATTGGCAGTAAGATGCTCGATATGAATGTTTGCTTTTTCGAGTTCACCGCGTAGGGATGCAATTGTACTTTCCTGGTTGGCAATCTGCTCTTTCAGGGTCGCGATGGACTTCTGTAGGGTGGCGTTGTTGGCCGACGAACCGCTCAGCTTCTTTTCCAGTTCTGCCAGACGGTCGCGACGCATCTGCAGGGTCTGCTGAATCACAAGCATGTCGTTTCGAATCTGCTCCCGGCGATCGTTGCTTTCGGCCGAAAGATTGGCAGAGGGTGTCGAGAGGATATTTTCCATCTGCTTAATCTGGCTCATTCCCTCAGCCACATCGTTCATTAGGGCAAGGAGAGAGTCCTGGTCGGCCAATGCCTGCCGAAGCGAATCTGCCGTAGTCGGTCCCTCGTAGTGGTCGGCCACATTGTCGGCCTTTTTCGTACAGCCTGTAAGCATAAGCAAAGAAGCTGCAAAAATAGAAACAATTTTACGCATAATGGTCTGTTTCAATAATTAGTTGATTAACGTATTCAGTACATTATATGGGCTCCGGCGCATCCACATCTATTTTAAATTTATTACGATGCACTTTCTGCTCTGTCCGTTCCGATTTGAAACCTGACACGACTATAACGCATTCTCCCCGTGGATTGTTCAATTTGAAATAATCCAGGAGCTGGCCGAGACTGCCTCGGTGGGTGGTATCGTGCAGCTTGGATATTTCGCGCGATACAGAGGCCTGACGGTCCTCGCCAAATGTTTCGCATAAATCACCAAGTGTACGGACGAGCCGCAACGGAGACTCATAGATAATCATTGTTCGTGGCTCAGTGGCAAGTTCCGCAAGTCGGGAAGCACGTCCTTTTTTAGGTGGAAGGAATCCTTCAAAAGTGAAACGTTCACATGGCAGACCGGAATTGACAAGTGCAGGCACAAATGCCGTCGGCCCCGGAATGGTCTCCACTTCCACGCCGGCTTCGCGGCACGCTCTGGTCAGCATGAATCCGGGGTCGGAAATTGCCGGAGTCCCGGCGTCGGAGACGAGCGCGATTGTCTCTCCGCTCAAAAGGCGGCTGACAATCGGCTCGACGGTCTGATGTTCATTGAACTTATGATGGCTCATCATCGGCGTCTTAATATCAAAATGACGCATCAGTACACTCGAGGTTCGCGTGTCCTCCGCAAGGATCAGCGAGCATGTTTTTAAAATCTCAATGCTTCTCGGTGCCATATCGCCGAGGTTGCCTACCGGGGTGGGTACCACATATAGTTTTCCGGACATATGTGCTAAATATTAAGTTGAAAACGTTTGCTTTGCAGTCAGAATCTCAAGTAAATCTTAAATGTCGAAAAATGGCTGTAAGAAAGATATGAAGGCTTTAGATTCCGGCTGTTTGAGGTTTAAGCCATAACGTTCGGTCAGAAGGTGTGATACTTCGCTTATACCTGAACATTCTGCTATATCCGTAAATGCGGATTGCATCCTCGATGCAGAGCCTTGAAAAAGCGCACGCCTGAACAGGAAGACATCGTTAATGCTCATTGCCCGCTTAAGATCGGCGGCTGACGGCCCTTCTGGCAAAGCATCCGCAGCTTCCTCGGCTTCGGCGGTCTCGGCTTCTTTTTCCGTATCAGTTCCAGAATAAGTGCGGCTTTTGTCCTCAGCCCCGGCCGTTGCTTCCGGTTCGGCAATGGTCTCAATCATTTCCGTTGCAGAGTCGGCGTCCGTGTCAGCCGTATCATTGCTGGCAGAGGGATATTCATCAATGTGCACGGTAGCTGGCGCGCAAACCTCCGCCGATATATTATCTTCAGCCGACATATCGCCTGTTGTCAAACTATACAGCCGTGCGATTTTCTCACATGTGGAACGTTCCGGAAAACTAAGGCTATTGTCTTTTGCCACAAGGAGTTCTTCGGCTATGTCGGCGGTGAGTTGTAGCAACTCAGTTATCAGATCATCGTTCATATGTTTCAATATTTTCGGACTAAAATTACAATTGTTGCAGGAATTGTTTTTCCAGAAAAGTTTCAATCGACTTGATAACGCGTGCGCGAGTCGTAGTAAAATCGTTGACCATCACCACAACGACATGAGTGGGCTGACCGTTCATATCCAGTTTATATCCCGCATATGTCTGGACTCCGTTCATCGAGCCGCTTTTCAACGCGAGCTGCCCGGCAAGCGGAGAGTCTGAGAGAAGGCGGCGCACGGTGCCTTCCCTGCCAACCAGAGGGAAATAACCGATATACCTCGGTCCCCAGGGCTGGCATGCACAATATGCGAGCAGAGAAGCCATAAATCTGGGAGTCATTGAATTGGCCCGTGTGAGTCCGCTGCCGTCGAATATGCGTGCCGACTCAACATCAATACCGCTTTCGGCCAGTAATGCCGTCTCACGCTTAAGAGCATCGGCACGATAGCCCCATGGTGCCAATTTGCGAAGCATGGCTTCGGCATAAAGATTATGGCTCGTTTCAAGTGTCACACGTAATATCTCGTCCAGAGTAGGGGATATTATGGTGGCAATCGAACGCATGGGAGCCGGAGTGGGTGCCACATCATTCCAGTCTACGTCGATACTGTCGTGATCAAGCCGCTCTTCAAGTGCGATGAGAAGTTCCTCTCCCGGATCCTCAAGCGCAAGTTGATTTGCTGCATTATCACGAAAGTTAAGTGCATACAGTCCTGCGCCGTAGGCATGCCTCAAATCGCCCATTTCCCAGGTTCCTATCGGACCTTGTTCCTTAAATCCGACCGAATCAATCTCAAGGGCGCCATAGATCTCATTTATATGCGATTCGTGTAATGCGTCGGTGATTGTATTGATGATGTTGCCTTTCCCGGCAAATCGTCCGGATTCAAGCGTCGGATCGCCGGATGCCTTCACTACAATATCGCCATATAGACGGCCGCAACCGTCGTCGGAACCGCGAACAAATACTTCCGTCAGATAAGTATCATCCGCCAAACCTGCCATTTCAACAGCTGCAGCGGTCACACATTTGGTAATACTTGCCGGAGTAAGCATTCGTTCGGCATTATACTCCGCGACAGTCTCTCCCGTCGACAAATCCATCACTATGATGCCGACATTCGCATTGTTCGAACGAGGGAAAATCAGTGGGGACTGCCCGTAAGCCGTGCAACATCCTATCGCAAGACATAGGACGGCCAATAGCCACCGCGCCGGTATATGGTTGATAGTACGCATTCTGTATACCTCTCAGAAGTTTATAACTCAATGCGAAGTTAGCGATTCTGTAACGTTACCGCCAACTTTTCGCCGTTAATGTTTCCCAATCACGCTGGTTTTTATCATGCGGGTTCAAAATATACGTGGGAATGTAATACCCATGGATTTTTTACGTTTAAAATATACGTGGGTGCGTATCTGCGCCCTCTATCGCCATATACAGACGACACTATAACCCAGATGAAATTATTTTCACGACTGACAATCTCACTCGCCATTCTTTTGATTTCTGCTGTTTGCGGTGGAAACGCTTTCGCACAGGATGGTTCTACCGCATACAATTATTTGAATGTCACTCAATCCTCGCGCATCTATGCTCTCGGAGGTGTCAATATTACCGCCGTTGAGGATGAATTGAGCGTTACGGATCAGAATCCGGCGCTCCTTGGGCCCGAAATGAGCAATCAGATTCTCGTGGATTATATGAGATATATGGGCGCAAGCAATTTCGCAGGCGTAAGATATGCCCATAGTGCTACCGAACGCGGCGCGTGGAGTGCCGGAATCCGTTATTTCGGCTATGGCAAAATGACAGAGGCTGATGAGTTCGGCAACATTACAGGCTCATTCTCTCCGAAAGATGTAAACTTCTCCGGATCATTTTCATACGACATTACCGACCGGCTTCGCGGCGGAATAGCGCTTAAAATGCTTTATAGCAGCTATGAGGCTTATTCGGCCTTTGCCATAGGCGTTGACCTGGGCATCAACTACTATAATCCTGACAGCGAATGGTCGGCCTCGGCCGTAGTTGCAAATCTCGGCGGCCAGCTGAAACGATTCAACGAAACGCACGATCGCCTTCCCATCGACATCCGGCTTGGTGTGGCAAAAATGTTCAGCAACATACCCATACGATTCTCCGTTACGGCCTGGAATCTCACGAAATGGCATCTGCCATATTATAAAACCGGTGATGGGACGCAACCGCTTGAGGAGAAAGACTCATTTATGAGCAATCTCTTCCGCCATCTGGTTTTCGGCGTCGATTTCATACCGAATGAACGTTTTTATGTTGCCCTCGGCTACAATTACAAAACCAGGACAGATATGAGCACCTATCAGCGAAGTTTTTTCAGTGGGTTCTCCCTCGGCGCTGGCATGAACTTACGCCGTTTCAGTTTCGGATTGGCTTTCGCACAGCCGCACTCCGGGGCAACTACGCTGATGCTCAACCTGAATATGAACTTGAACGAACTTCTTAACTGAAAACAGCATATCACCACTTCAAGAATATTACAATGGAACCTAAAATATTGATAGCTCTCGACGGCTATTCCTCTTCAGGGAAAAGCACCATGGCAAAAGCGCTCGCAGCCCGGCTGGGCTACAGTTATGTAGACACCGGTGCGATGTACCGCGCCATCACATTGCTTGCAATGCGAAATGGGCTCATTACGCCCGATGGGAATGTGAACGTCGGGGCCCTTGAAGCGCTTCTTCCCGAAGCCGAAATAAGTTTTTGCCGCATGCCCGACGGCTCGCAGCATACGCTGCTCAACGGCGAAGACGTAGAGCAGCTCATCAGAAGAATGGATGTGTCGTCGAATGTATCGATTATCTCAGCCATTCCTTCCGTTCGCCATTGCCTTACCGCCCTGCAACAGAAGATGGGGCAGGAGCGTGGTGTCGTGATGGACGGCCGTGATATAGGCACAACCGTCTTTCCCGATGCAGAACTGAAGATTTTTGTTAACGCTCCGGCTCAGACTCGCGCTCAGCGTCGGTTTAAGGAGATGGTCGAAAAGGGGATTCCAGCCACCTTCGAGGAGGTGCTCGCCAATGTGGCTCATCGCGACCATATCGACGAGACACGCAAGGAAAGCCCGCTCCGCCGGGCTGACGATGCAATCGACCTCGACAACTCCGACATGACAATCGACCAACAGAACCAGTGGCTACTCGACCGCGCGATGGAAGCCATTAATAAAAAAGCCTCCTTGCTCAATGATTGTTGAAATCGATGCGGATTCCGGCTTCTGCTTCGGCGTTGTCAACGCCATTCGTAAGGCTGAGCAGGCCCTGGAATCGTCCGGGGCGCTTTATTGTCTCGGCGATATAGTGCACAACAGCGATGAGGTTGCACGCCTGGCCACGCGCGGTCTCAACGTTATAACTCACGATGACCTGAACCACCTCCATGACACTCAGGTACTTCTGAGGGCGCATGGCGAGCCACCCTCTACTTACCGGACTGCTGAACAAAACCATATCGAGATTATTGACGCCACCTGCCCTGTGGTTCTTAAACTACAGCAGCGAATCAAGCAAAGCTATTCATCTGCAGAAGGTACACGTCCGCAGATTGTAATTTATGGCAAAAAGGGGCATGCCGAAGTAAACGGTCTTGTAGGGCAGACCAATGGCGAAGCAATCGTAATCGAGGGGCTGCATGAGCTGGACCGTATAGACTATTCGCGGCCGGTTGCATTATACTCCCAGACGACCAAATCGCTTGTGGGTTTCAAGGAAATTATAGCTGAAATACGCCAGCGGATGCACCCCGGTATTCCGTTTGAGAGCTACGATACTATTTGTCGTCAGGTTGCCAACCGGGCGGAAAATATCAAGAGGTTTGCACAATCTCACTCGGTTGTTCTGTTCGTCGCCGGGAAAAAAAGCAGCAATGGGAAAGTGCTGTACGCAAACTGCTGCGAGGTCAATCCGCATACCCATCTTGTCGCGAATGCCTCGGAGGTTAAAGCCGAATGGATTGAAGGTGCAGCAAGTGTCGGAATCTGCGGTGCCACCTCCACACCGCGTTGGCTAATGGAAGATGTCAAGACCAGGGTGCTCGATATAGTAACCACAAATACGTCTGAATCTGATGAATGATTTCGTAGCAGTCGACGTTGAGACCGCCAACGGTGCCCCGACAAGCATCTGCTCAATTGGTGCTGTCAAGGTTCTTGACGGGGAAATCGTCGACAGCTTTTACGAACTTGTGAAACCGGAACCCAATTTTTACTTTCGTCATTTTACGGAAAACATCCATGGCATTGACCGCTCGATGACAGATTCGGCCGCCACATTCGATACCGTATGGCGTCGTGTTCACAGATTTATCGGAGCGCTTCCTCTTGTGGCCCATAACAAAAATTTCGATGAAAGCTGCATTCGGGCCTGCTTCCGTTGCTACCGGATGGATTACCCCGACTATCCGTTCTATTGCACTCTTCAGGCTGCCCGACGCAAAATTCCGAAACAAATGTGCTCATCGTATTCGCTCCCCTCATTATGCGACTTTTTCGGGATTCCCTTTTATAATCACCACAACGCACTGGCCGATGCCGTAGCCTGTGCCAAACTTGCAATGACACTTCTATGATTCGCAGAATATTTCATTCGCTTTCCTTCCTGATACTTTTATTGATTGCATCTACCTCATGTTCGACTGACAAAAAAGCCTCCAGCGAGGATATTGCAAAAGCAGCCGCTTTGGGCAGAGAACGCGCTCTCGAACTTGCGCCGCCTGCCATAGGTCAGGATACTCTTGCTATGGAAAGCATCTTGCTTGATGTGCGCGAACGCGAAGAGCGGCTGCGCCGGGCCGGATACAACGACATGGCGGATTCCTATATTGATGGATTTCTCCAGACGCTCGATTCTGTGAATTCTGCGCTTGCATCCGAGATTCGCTGAGTTGAAATCGCAAAAAAGCATCCTTATGCCGGAATATTTTCGGACTATAAGGATGCTTTTTTATTGTGGATTCGCGGATGCTTTATCAGCAGGCCTTGAAACTCATGTCGAGCCCTTTCACGGAATGGGTAAGTGCACCCACAGAGATGAAATCGACACCGCACTCTCCATAATCACGAAGAGTATCAAGGGTTATTCCCCCCGACGATTCAATCTCAACATCCGTGCCGTTGTGCACATGCGAATCTGCCTGAAGCTGTGCATCGGGAGCTTTATACGCCCGGATATGCTTCACGGCTTCCATCGTGCGGGCCGGTGTGAAGTTATCGAGCATGATGCGGTCTACTCCGGCTGCCAGGGCCTGATCGATTTCTTCCGTGTTGCGCACTTCCAGTTCAATCTGAAGGTTCTTGCCGTTGTCGGCACACCATTTTTTTGCAGCTGCGACTGCCTGAGGTATGCCTCCGGCAAAGTCAACGTGATTATCCTTTATGAGAATCATGTCGAACAGCCCGATGCGGTGGTTGCTTCCGCCTCCGATTTTCACAGCCTCCTTTTCAAGCAAACGCATTCCGGGCGTGGTCTTGCGTGTGTCGAGCACTTTTGTATTCAAGCCGGCGAGCCGCTGCTGATACCAATCGGTCATTGTTGCTACGCCACTCATGCGCTGCATGATGTTCAGCATAATACGTTCGGTCTGTAAAAGCGAGCGCACCGGTCCTTCCACTACGAAGGCTATATCTCCGGGACGCACATGCGCGCCGTCAGATATATATTCCGTCATCTTTAACGACGGATCAAATTTCTGAAACACCTTACGGGCTATATCAACCCCGGCAAGAATGCCTTCTTCTTTTACAATGAGTTGCTGTCGTCCGGTTTCCTCGGCCGGTATTGTCGAGAGGGTAGTGGCATCGCCATCGCCCACATCTTCAGCAAAAGCCAATGTGAGAAGGTCATCGATCAGTTCATCACGGGTTTTCATTTACTTGAGAAATTTTGAGGTTATTGCTACCACAAAGATACAGATTTTCGTAGTTTATAGCAATAATTATCGTCGGGTAGCTATCATAAAACTGCGGAAAAACAGAGCGGCCGCCAGAAAAAGAGATACGGAGAAACTAAGCACGATTCCCCACGTTCCAAGTTTCAGCGGAAAGGCGAGCGTCCATGAAGTCGGCAACCCCACAACAACATAGCTGACGACTGCAATCCAGAGCATCGGCATCACGCGGGAGGTGCCGCGCAACGCATTGGCGAATGTTACCTGCGTCGCATCTCCAAGCTGATAGAGCGCAAGCGGTACGACCAATCCGGTTGCCATATACAACACCTCGGCATCGGTAGTAAAAAGTCCCATAAGCGGGCGCGCGAAGAATATGAATATGCAGGTGGAAATCATGGCGAATACAAGCATGACCAGATAACCATCGAATGCTACCCGCCTGCATGCCGGCAATCCGCTTGCTCCGGCTACATTCGATACACTCACCGCTATTGCGGTTCCGATACTGTAGTAAACGCAGAATCCGAGCGAGCCTATGATTACAATAATCTGAAACGCCGCAAGAGAAATCGTTCCGAGCCAACCGGCCATTACGGCACAGAAAGAAAAGGCTGAAGTTTCACACGACATCTGAAGTGCCACCGGCCAGGAGGTAGCTACTACCTTGCCGAACATCGGACGACTTACTGACAATCCAGGGTCGCGGAATCCGGATTTGTACTCTCGATAAGCTGGATTAAACAAAAATACAGCCATGATGACAATAGCAGCCAGTACGCGTACACAAAATGTGGAAATTCCAGCTCCGGTAAGTCCGAGTTCAGGCGCACCCCAACGTCCGTAGATCAGCATATAGTTGCCTACGATGTTGAGAAGATTGCACGCGAGAAGAATCCACATCGGCATCTGTGTGTTCCTGATTGCAAAGCTCCACTGGGCAAATGCATTGAAAGCCGAGACGAAAATCACAGAACTCAGTATAATCAGGTAGAACGGGCGTATAAGCGGAAGCAGTTCATCGGGCTGCCCCATTCTGTCGATATAAAAATAGGCGCATCCCATTATTGCCGTCAATATCACTCCGACTGCAAGATTCGCGTAGACACCCGCGCGAAGCACCAGGCCTATCCGGCGACGTCGGCTGCGGGCATACAGCATCCCTATGATGGGGGTCAGCCCATAGGAGAACCCCATGGCGCAGAGTAGGACAATATTGAAGACGTTAACAACAAACGATGCCGATGCCAAAGCCTGTGTGGAGTAATGGCCCACCATTATATTGTCGGCGAATCCGACAAGAATAAGACTTATCTGCGAAATCAGTACCGGTAATGCAAGCTTCATAAGCCGGATGCATCGTTCAACAACCGCAGGAGAATCCGATGTACAATTACTCATTATTTGACTTCTGAAATTAGAATATGGCGCCCCGGAGGCGGACATTATACTCAATCGACTACAAAGGTAACCATTCCTTCACTTATTCCCAATCCGAATAAATTTGAGCGGCCATAACGGAGGCGGACCGGTAAGGGGAATACAAAAGATGCTTCCCGTCATCCCGACGGAGAGCATCTCATGGAGTAAATCTCATTATGTCTCTCAAAAGCTTTCGTAACTACGTTCTATAGCGAACGTTTTATCGCAGGTATGGCAACCAGGCCTATGCCTACCAGGGTTGTGACCGGGAGTGCAATTGCCAGCATTAAAGTCGTTGACGTCAGGCCGTTGTTGATTGTGTCGGTTACAGCATATATCCAGCCCGATACCATGGCGAGTGCACCAAGGATGTAAAAGAGGTTTACGCAGACTGACATCGGAGTCCAGGCCATAGGCTCGGGAAGACGGTTTAATATCTTCTTGACAAACCATGGGTTTTCCGGAGCCTTGGGCAACTCCTTATGAAACATTTCGCGTATTTCACGGTCAAGGCCGCTGTATTCGGATTTCTTCATAATCGTATTCAGTTTTTGCCCATCACCTTTGCCATATGGAGCCGCGCACGGTTCAAATGCGATTTCACAGTTCCTTCCGGCATTGAGGTAATCTGGGATATTTTCTTTATAGGCTGATCTTCCAGATAGAAAAGCAGGCTTACAATTCGTTCATTCTCGGGGAGTAACTTCAGAAGTGAGGCCACATCCATCGACGCCTCGGTTGCATCATGTGGCCTTACACCGTTTTTGTTTCCAGCGACATCGACATCAAAGGCACTATAAGGAATCTCGGCTTCGACGGAACGTTTTCGACGATATGACACGAACTCGTTGACTGCAATTCTATAGAGCCAGGTCTTGAAGCCGGATAATCCTCTGAAGCTACGTATGGCCAGCCAAGCCTTAATGAAAGTTTCCTGAGCCAGGTCGTCGGTCAGCGAAGCATCTCCTCCGACCATATTCATCAGAAAGCGTTTAACCCCCGGCTCGTAGGCAACGACAAGCCGCGAAAAAGCCTCGCGGTTGTCGGTGGCCATACATTGTGCCACAAGTTTCATTTCTTCGAATTTGGAAAGCATCAAGAAATGTCGGCTGAAATGCCGGGGTTAGGCTATGGTTGGTAACGTAAATTAACTATAGTATTGTTAAAGTGGCCGGTACTGTCGGTTCAGTACACGTTTTCAGGATTCCTTCGGGGGAACCGGCGGGGGGCACTGCTGATACTCAGACATCCCTGATGGTGTGGCCGTCGGATTCGATTGAGGTGCCCCATATCCCTGCTGCGGCTGATAGCCGTAAGGACGCTGATAAGGCTGCTGGAAAGGCTGAGACTGCCCAAAGGGTGCCTGCGGCTGGTAAGTAGGGCGTTGTGTACCGGGGCGGCGTAGCCGTTCATTGGAATAGCCGGGTACAAAATAATAGCTGAGCAGCTTTGCAACCCCGATGAAAATCAATATGCCACCACAAAGGAATGCAGCCGGGGTTACGCCGTTCACGAGAAAGAAAATGAATACCGGCACACCGATGCACACAAGCATAATTCCGGTGGAGAATCGTCTTGGATCGCGCTGACTTAAAGGCTGCGCAGCAAACATCTTCGTTGAGTTGGCTACCGACATCTGGCTTTCATCGCCTATAGCCGCCTCCGACGATGCGGGCTGGGAGAAGAAGGCATCGGGGAGGGTATAATCATTGTCAATCGCCTTACTGATCAAAGCGTTTTTATCGCGGTTTCTACGGATAAAATAGTTGGTCAGGAACCACACGATACATACAATTGCAGCACATGGAAGTCCAAATACTATCCCGACAATAGGAACGACATGATCTGCCACAGCTTCAGTCATACGGTTGGTGCCGTATTCCACATCTGCCGAGTCGACAGTCATCAAGGCCTCCGGAGATTCTACAGAAACATCGCTGTCTGAAACTCTATAGGCAGCTCCGTCTTTAAGTATATACTCATCTCCGTCAATCAATGTATAGACGGCCCCTACAGCCGCCTGAATTGAATCGGCAACTGTTGCGGTAAGTGAATCGGCCGCGGCGGCACTTTTAGCCTGGACCTCGATAGAGTCGGCTTTCGGACCTATGGAGGGTGGAGCAGCGCTCAGAGCGACAGCAGAAGCTGCGACACCACAGGCCAGCAAATAATTAAGTTTTGTCATATCGCGTAAAGAGTTGTTTGATTTATCTTTAAAATATATTACGAACTTTTTGGCGAAATCCTTTATGAATTTCATTTACTTTGACGTCGCACCTCGAAGAATGGTTGCAAATTAAACAAATATTTTTTTGTTAGCAATGAATCGATTTACTTTGCAGTCTGAAAACAGAAGCAATACAATGATCTTATTCCCGAACGCCAAAATAAACATCGGCCTTGATATATTGAGGCGAAGACCGGATGGCTATCATGATTTATCTACAATGATGGCACCTACCGGCTGGACCGACATTCTTGAAATAGTGCCCTCAAAAGATGAAATTGACCGGCTTAGCGTTTCAGGCCGTAAAATTGCTTGCCCACCTGAAAGCAACATTGTCATGAAGGGGGTTAAAGCCCTTAGAGCTGAATTCGACTTCCCGTCTGTCGACATTCATCTGCATAAGATAATCCCCGACGGAGCAGGTCTCGGGGGCGGTTCGGCCGATGCAGCCTTCACCATCCGGGGAATCAATCAGCTGTTTTCATTGGGTCTGACGGATGAACAAATGGCTGCTACTGCAGCTTCGCTTGGCGCTGATTGCGCATTTTTCATATATAATCGTCCGATGATGTGCGAAGGAATTGGCGACATCCTGTCGCCAACAGCCTTACCGATTCCCGACAATCTTCAGCTTGCAATCATCAAACCCGAAATAAGCGTTTCAACCGCTCAGGCATACTCGAAAGTAAGACCTGCCGTTCCGGCAAGCCCTCTTAATGAAATCATTGAAAAAAATCCGTTTGAGCAATGGCAAGGTCGTGTAAAGAACGACTTTGAAACATCAGTTTTCCTTCAATTCCCTGAAATTGAATTTATCAAGACCACGCTGCTCGACCTCGGCGCCATCTACGCCTCAATGAGCGGCAGCGGCTCCTCCGTCTACGGCTTTTTCGACACCTCCGACGCCCTCCCCAACCTTCAGGCCGCCTTCCCTACTTCCACCATCTTTTTTGCGCCCTTTAACCCTCATCCCTAAACACAATTATTTATACTTATAAAAAACTTAGGCGATAAGCCTCTGTATCAGAGGTCTTACCGCCTAAGTAACTTATAATAAGGGGTTATCTCTTAATCTTCGATGGCAGCCTGCGCCGCACAATCGGAAGGGTTATTATAAGTCACTTGGCGATTTTTAGACAACTATTGGACGGAGGGGAATTTGCGTCCCATCTTCATCAGGTCTGCGCAAGCGTCCACAAGGAAGTAGTAAATTCCTACGGCATGCTCGTTGGCGAACGACATGGCCCACTCACTGAATTTCTGCGCTACGCCGGTCTTGGGGTCCTCGTAGTCGCTCTCCCAGAGGTCGGCGAGTGCTGCGTTGACCTCCTCCGGGTTTGTTCCCAGAGCGTCCACAACCTCCGTGGGGTAATCGGAGATTAGGCCCTGTTGCCAATCGCCGAACTCGGAGCCGGGATTGAGAAGCAGGTACTCGAATGCGGCCTCTTGCAGCTCGGCTGTCAAGGTGGCCGGTTCGTTGTATATGTTTTGTTCGTTCATATCCTTTATTCGTTTATGCCTCAATTTGCCCTCTCAGAGCTTTTACAATCGCTTTCGCGGTCTTGGATGGGTAGTTTATCATCCGAGGTTCAAAAGACGCTCTATTGGGCTTTTATTCTGTCTTGATGATATTGTTGTTTTGCTCAATCCAAACTTTCTTTTTGCCCTTGGTCTGACGCATTATTCTGGCCGTGGTGAAAATCGACCTTATAAACACATAACAAACAAAGGCGGCAACCCCGATGAGAAAACACCAAACCTTGTGTAGTTGTGTGCATTCATCAAGTATGCCTCCTGTAAGGCCGATTATTATAGCCGGAACAATCCATTTCATTGCTTATCAAGTAGCTTATCGGTTAACTGGTCAATCCGTCTACGCTACTCACCAATAATGTTGATTAGCGTCAATATTGTTCCCGGATTTGTTCCATTTGAAACTGAAACTATTCTCAACGCTCAGAGGGAAGTGGCGGTTCGGATTGTTATGACCGCTTTTAGCAAATGATCAAACTTAACGTTTTCTTGATTTTGCGGATAACGGTTTGTCTGGTCCGGTTCCTGTCGCTTGAAGAGGGTGACGCTTGCACATGCCATCGCCGATTCGGGAAAAATGTTCCACCGACTCATTCAATCGACGCGGAGATGAAGGATTGGAAAATGTTTTCTTCGAGTCCGATTGTGGCTTTTGCGACGGTTGTGGCTGAGATTTTTTTTGTTGTGTCATATGTAGGTTATAGAATTAAAGTTATCAAGTTGGCTAAACAGCACTATAATGCCGTTGGGTATTTAGTCTAAGCCGCTGGATAGCAGAAAAACAGTCATCCATATATAGCCAGTTATCAGAAACGCGATTTTAACGATGAATAAAATCCACGTCACGGCATTAGGAGACTCAGGCTCATCAATTACCATTTCATCCTCTGGTTTTATGCCGTTACTGCCATTTTGAGGTTTCTTATGCTTTATGTAGAAAAAATACCAATATCCCGTTTTATATCCATACTGGCAAATGTCACACGTCAGAGAAAGACACCAAAACAAGAGGGGGAAATAAAGGGTATTCGGGATTGACAACGAAGTCGATGCCTTGTTGAATATCCACACCAACGCGAAGCCGGCAAAGCATAACTGCCGGTTTATTTCGCTTAGCTTCGCCGACGACCGTTCATAGGCTTCTCTTATCTCCGATAATCTTAACATAGTCAGTATTTAGTGCACATGTTGTATTCTGCAAAAACAGCTTGAATTCTCACATACCCAGAATCTGTTTTAACTCGAATGTATTTTACTCATAGCAAATCCGGCACGGCCTTCTGCGAGTCGACGCCTTGGGAACGGCCTTAACCTCCCCGCTGCAGCGCTCGAGCCCGCGGCAGTCCTCCGTGGCGTGATACACTTTTGCTTTCGGTCCGGTGCAGATGTAAACCACCTCGTCGTCTTCAAGGCTTCCGCTTTCGGCGGCCTCAGTTCGCGAGCAGGACACAGTCAGGACGCCAAGCGCACCGGCGAGCAGCACTACCAGCAACAATCGGATGACTATGCGCTTAATCGGATTGAGATTACTTCTGTTCTTCATAAATAAAATTTAAGCAAGCACTTCTTCCTCCTTCTCTGCATACGCAGCCGACATCGCGGTCAGAAAATACGCTACGAAAAGCCATGCTATTTCGAGAAACCAGCTTATTGCAAGCAGCCAGCACAGAACACCTCCTATTTCAGACACCACAGCCCAAAGCCAATATCCAAAACACCATGCGATGTATAGCGCAGGCAACAGGAGTAGCCAACACGCCCATCGCGCACCTTTCATTAAGTAAACTATGGGCATTCCTATAATTGCGGCAAGGCCCTGGAACAAACCAACAACAATGGGGAGTCCAATGAGCCAAAACAATATTGCCCCTGTCCATGAAAATGTGACAATATACTTAGTGAGCCAAACAGCACCAAAATACACCAGTAGAAGCACAATCGTGGTGTAAACCAGACCAAGTCCGGATTTTAATAACGTTGATACTTTCATATTTCTAAAGTGCAATATTATAGGTCTTGGAGTTGCTCGTCAGCGTTAAACGCGGCGGCACCGGCTGACGCAATGGAAATCACGCAGCCAACGTCAAACTTCCACGTCTCTGCGAAATTGCCAAAAACCAGACTGTCAATCAACATGAATCCAAATACGACTGACAATACGCCAAACAAGACAAATGCCACGCCCTTTCGGTGCGAAGGCGCACATATCGCACCAGAGTATACAAAGCCATAGCCAATTATAGCGGCGATTATGAATGACGTAAAGAAGTGATCGAGCGCAATTATTTCAGGATGCTCCATGTAAAGCCACAAATCCCCTGACATAAGCTCTCCGAATAGCATCAAGAGTATAGAGATTAGAGCAAATAAGATTGGCACAATGAGAGCCACCGGAAGTATCGCAATCCATCGGGCAGATTTAATTAATGATTGGCGATTAATTGTCATTTTAATGTTATTATGGTTTTATCAGGCGAAACTCGCCCGACTGGTTTACAATATATCCGAGAACACTGAAGATGCGGCGCACGTCCTCCAGCGAAATCTCAAAGGGCTCGTATATTAGCCGCCCGTCCTCATACTTCTCCTGATTAGTGGAATATAGCGCGATGGTGTCCGGCGAACTGCCGCGCTGAACGCGCTTCGTAATCCGATACTCCATAGTCTCGATTACGTAATTCTGTCCGGGCACGAGAAGACGCCGTTCCGTTACCTCACGCACAGCAAGCACACACCCATTAGGATACTCAATCATCGAGTCTCCCACATGCCTGATGGCCGCTGTCTCACGGCCATTAAACCAGCCACCTGCCTGAATGTAGCCTTTAAGCGTTGCCTCCTCGGTAGAAGATGAAACTCGTCCCTCATATCCGCCGGTTGTCTCCGCGTCGTAAAACGGAATCAGTCTGCCAGCCTCTTTAGGACTTCCGACAATTCTGCGCTCTGAGTTCTTATCGGTATCTATTGTCATCTCACCCTCGCCGGTAAGCAACCAGTTAATATTTAGATCGCACGAAATAGCAATTCTATCAAACGTGCTTTTGCGGGTTGTTTCGCGAAGCCGCGCTGCAGTCCCATTGCTTAGACCGCACAGCCTCTCGAAATCTCTAAAAGTAAGAGATTTATCAGAAAGATATTCGGTTAGTCTACTTTGTAATGACATTAAAACAAAAGGTTAAAGTTTGTTATTTTAATAGCATTGCTATTGCAAATAAATAGCAGTGCTATTATATTTGCATCGAAATACTTCTGTTATGGCAATGCAACGCGCTGAGCCTAACCGCAAATTTACAAAACAACATGCAGAAATCAAAGGAAATAGCCACGCAAAATCCCTACCTCGTCACCCGCGTGTCGCTCATCGACAGCATCCGCAATATACCCCGCGGAAAGACCGCAACGTTCCACTGTCTCACCGCCGGGCCTCTCACCTCGGCCAAGTCCTGCGTCTCGCGCCTCAATAAGGCTGCCGGTCGCGAGGAATACATAGCCATCTCCTCCGACAACGGTATCACCTACACCGTCACTCACCTCTGACCTCACCCTCGCTATTGCAAAAGACAAGCATCCCACGGTATGAAAAAGTACATCAATAGCCTAACCCTTTCCAAAGGCATAATCACCATCGGGCACACCGACTCGGGTCGATGCAGAAAGCTCACCGACCTATGGCTCCGGCTGAAGTTCTTTTTCTTCTGGCTACCGCAGGAATACCGGAATCAGGCCAAGCCGTTCAGTCTTAGTAAATCCCTGCGCGCTACCTTAGCTCTCTCGGTCGCATTTGACAAGAATGTTTTACACCTCGACCCACCGTCCTCTACGCCGATAGGTAGAGTCGAATTTCCCCGCAGATTCAAACAAATCAAATAAACCTCCATCGACATGACAGACTTCGACAAACAACTCATTGAGAAAGCTCGCGGCTTTCGCCGCTGGGAATACCGCCAGATTGATGTCCTTGTGGCTATCGCCGACACCGACGAAGCCCGCAAACGTCTCAAGGAAATCCGTTGTGAGCTCCACGACTTGGTCCAGGAAACCATCTGATTCTATTCACCATGAACAAAAGCATTTCCCTCCTCCGAATTTTCTCCATTCTGGCACTATCCCTGGCCGCCATGATATTCATTTCTTTTGAGGAAAATAATGATACTATGGCTGCATTGGCCCTTCATATCCTCATTGACAAAGGGCTTGGCATCGGCGTGTGCTTCTACATCGGTCGCCTCTACAAGCGTTGGAGCAAGGTTGACCCGTGGCTGAAAGCCTACGACAAGATGTGCGATGAGGTAATGGACAATCCTAACCCCTCCCAACTCTAATCACACTATGCCTCCGACAGTAATGATGCAATTCTCGGACAGACTTGTGACCTATGAAACATTCATGACCGACCTCACAGCACGATTGGCCAGAGTGATTAAGAGCGATGCAGCCGACCCGGAATATGTTTCCCAACGCACAGCCTATTCAATCTTCGGGCGCAAGAATGTGGACCGTTGGAGGCGCACAGGTAAAGTGAAACCCTCCAAACGTCCCGGCAAGGTGGAATACTGCATGGCAGACCTCCGCCTCCTCCAGAGAACAGAACAGGATTACCTCAACCAATAAATCAGACAACAATGGATTACGCAATATACAAGACCAATGACGGCAAGAACCCTCGCGTTATTCACCGCTTCACACAGGAGACTTGCAACCACAGGGCGAAACGCGCCGCAGTTCTGAAACTGCATGAAATGTGGCTGCGCATTATCAACCGGCCCGACTATTTCAAAAATTACAATGGGAACAACTATGAGTTTTCCTACGACTATCCGACAAGCACAAATACATCAGAGCGCATACGCTTCTACATAGCTAAGCTCTGACAGTTCAGCCTCTCGGTGTGTTGGTCGCACTACAGATTTTGGTTCTGTCGGAGGGGGTTCGATTCCCTCAGAGGCTACAAAGTAGCGGTAGTTGCTACATGATTGATAACCCGGGGGCTGTGCCAACAGCCGAATTGAACACCGGTAACGGTGCAGCCTCCATTTTTTCAGTCATAGCAATCCGCATAAGTTTAACATCATAATCTCATCAATCATGGGCAACCTCCAAATGACGGTTGAGGAAATCAACCAACTCAAGCCGCTCGAAATTGTCGAGCATCCTGTGGTGCGTGAACGCTTCACCCAAATCTACGAAACCCTCTGGGGTAACGGCGAAGCCGCCTATCAGCGTGAGAGCATCTATTTCAACAAGGCTCTCCGCGACAACGACAACGGCAAACTGCAACGCGCTACGCCGTTCAGCATCTTCACCGCCTTCATCGACCTTGCCGTCTGCGGCCTGTCGCTTGAACCGGGTACCCGCGCCCTGGCCTACCTCATGAGCCGCAACGTGAATGTAGGCACAAAGGAGCATCCACAATGGGAGGGCCGCTGCGTCCTCACTGTGTCGGCCTACGGCGAACTCGTAATGCGTACCCGCGCCGGGCAGATACGCCACGCCGACAATCCTGTCCTCGTGTATGACAATGACGAGTTTTCGTTCAAGGACGTGGACGGTCGCAAATCGGTGTCTTACACCTGCAACCTCCCTCACACCGGCCATAACATCACCGCTTGCTACCTCCGCATCACCCGCGCCGATGGCTCCATCGACTACTCGGTCATGTTCCCCGAAGATTGGTGCCGCCTTGCAAGCTACTCCATGAAGCAGAACAGGTCTAAGACCAATCCCAACGGTAAGGCCAATGACCTATACGGCATGGACCAGAACGGCATCGTCCACATCGACCCCGGCTTCCTCATGGCCAAGTGCATCAAACATGCCTTCAAATCCTACCCGAAGGTGCGCATTGGCCGTGGCACCGAACTCCAATCACAGCAGGTTGACGAACAGCCGCAGCTCTCCGATGAGGACATCTACGGAGTTGACCCCGAAACAGGAGAGGTCCTCAACGATGCGCCGGAACCTGCGCCTCAGCCTTTCGGCGACAACGAGCCTCCACAGGGCGTAACAGTCAACGCTGATGAGGAAGAAGGCTTCTGACAACAGGCCGTGCAGTGGGTGTCCGCTTGTGCGTAACACCCTCAACGGACTCTACTGCACACGGCTTGGTATAATCACCGAGTATGCAACATCAAAACCGTGTAACCCTTAAATACATCAATCATGGCAGACAACACCCAAGCATTAACAATCTTTGAGCCGCGCAACGTGCAGACACTTGCCGAACTCGCGCCTCAGTCTTACAGGGACAATCAGTTGTCCCACACACGTTGCCTTGAAGTAGGCAATCAGCTCCTCGCTCGCGTAAAGCAGGAAGGAATGTCGGATGCACTCGACATGGAGATAGCCAAGTTCATCGAGAAGGCCAAAATCACGGTCAAGAAGATGAACGGCAAACGTACTCCCGTCACTCAACTCTTTGACCAGATACGCAAGGTCTATACCACGATGGAGAATGACGTGGACCCCGCCAAGGCTGACTCCATTCCCAATCAACTCCAAGCCTACCGCAATGCCTACGCCAAAAAGAAACATGAGGAGGAGGAACGCCGCCGCCGCGAGGAGGCCATGCGCCAGGCTAAGGAAAACGCCAAGAATCGTTACCGCGCCGATGTGGAGGATGATTATGTGAAGCAGTTCAACGCTCTTGTCAATAAGAGCATCAACGAGCTGACCGACATGGATAAGTTATTGACGCTCGATAACTATGAAATCATCTATGACGGTGTTAAGGAGTCCAACTGCGAACTCCCCGAAACATGGTGTCAGACCGTAATCAGTGGTGCTTATCGCCCTGCCGAACTCACCCCGGAAGAATGTCGCGCCATCCAAGCCAACGTAATGGCCGGTCTGGTCACCCGCTTCAAAGAGCAATTTCTCTTTGAGGTGCAAAGCACTCGCGATGATATTCTCGACCGTCTGCCCTCCAAAAAGAAGGAGCTTGAACGTATCGCCAAAGCGTCAGCCGAGGAAGCCGCCAAAATCAAGGCCAACATGGAGGATAAGGAGCGTGAGGACGCTGCCCGCAAGGAGGCAGAGCGCAAGGAACGCGAGAAACAGGAGGCAGCGGCCGCTCAACTCACTGCTGAGAAACAGGAAATGGACGGTCTTTTCGGTATGCCGGTGGCCGCTCCTGCATCCTATCAGCCCAAGACGCAGGTCAAGAAAAAGGTTGTCATCGAAACAGCCGAGGACATCATGAAGGTCGTTGCTTTCTGGTGGTCGCAGGTGGGCTGCACTCTTACTATGGAGGAACTCTCCAAAGAGTTTAAGAAACAAATTACCTACGCCAACACCGCCGCCAACTCCAAGGATGCTCCGATGTTCATTTCAGACGTGCGCTATGTAGATGATGTAAAAGCCAAATAAGCATGAGCCAGAACCCCGATGCATATTACAGCCGCCCCAAGGTAAGCGACGATATGACCTCCGGCCATGATCCAGACTACTACGGTAGGCCGGAGGTCAGCAACTCTGACCTTACCGCTCTGAAAAATCTCTTACACCCGGTGCCTATGCCGCCGGGTGTAAAGGAGGCGGCATTCCGCTTCGGCAATCTGGTGGACGCTATCATCACGGAGCCGGACCGCGTGAACTATTACCAACTGACTGTTGACGGTGAACAATACACCGATGATGAGTTTCGCCACGCTAAGGAAATGTACCGCTCCCTGCGCATGACTGCCCGGCATGACCCCTTTCTCGCAAAAGTTTTGGCCGAGGCTGAAACCCAAAAGTTCATGGTCAACAAAGCGCAGGTGTTTGAGTATGGCGGATTTCCGTTCACTCTTGCTACTCGCTGTAAGTGGGATTGGTGGTTATCTCGGTATGGCTTCGGCGGGGACCTCAAGACCTGTGCGGCCTCAACCCAAAAGGAATTTGAGGATGCCATTGACTTCTTCGATTGGGACCGCTCCCGCGCATGGTACATGGACATCGCACATTCCGACTGCGATTTCATCTATGCAATCAGCAAACGTAACTGCAACGTGTTCACAAGCCGCATACGCCGTGACGACCCCGTGTATCTCCGTGGCCGTGATAAGTATCTTGAATTAGCATTTCAATATTGGTGCCTCGCCTTATGACCGCAACGCTGAAACATAACCTCCGAGTAGAGCCTTACGAATACCAGAAAGAAGGTATCCTGTTCGGCCTCGACCGCCGCCGTCTGTTGATTGGTGATGAGCCGGGACTTGGCAAGACCCTGCAAAGCATCGGTATTGTTGATACGGCCTCCGCTTATCCCTGTCTGGTAATCTGTCCCTCCTCGCTGAAGATAAATTGGCAGCGTGAGTTTGAAAAGTTTACCGACAAAAAGGCGTTGGTACTCGATAATGCCTCGCGTACATCGTGGCCTTACTTCCTCGGCATGGGGATGTTCCATGTTGCCATCGTCAATTATGAGAGCCTTAAAAAGTTTTTTGTCTGGGACATCAAGGGCGGCTCATCGTCCAAAGGACGCTTTGCCGAAGCAAAGAACACTTTCACCCTCAAAGATGTTGTGTTCAACCGCGACATCAATGTGTTCCGCTCGGTAATCATGGATGAGTCACACCGGCTCAAAGACCCTACAGCACAACAAACCATGTTCACCCGTGGCATTGTCGAGGGTAAGGAGTGGCGCATACTCCTGTCCGGCACCCCGGTTGTCAACCATGCTCAAGACCTCGTTTCTCAGCTCGCCATCATGGGCCGTCTGCTCTCTGACTTCGGTGGCCGTGGCAAGTTCCTCGCTCAATACGGCGAGAATGAGAACCTCTCCGAATTGTCGGATAAACTCTATGACACCTGCATGATACGCCGTGAGAAGGCAAAGGTGCTTACAGAGCTGCCCGACAAGCAACGCACAGACCTCTACGTTGAAATCTCCAACCGTGATGAATACAACCTCGCCGCCGCTGACCTCGCCGCCTACCTCCGCGAATATACCGAGTGTACCGACCGCGAGATACGCCGCAAGATGCGCATGGAAGCTCTGGTAAAGTTCATGACTCTGCGCTCGCTCGCTTCCAAAGGTAAGGTGAAACAGGCTACCGACTTTATAAAGAACTTCCTCGCCAACGGCAAGCCGCTGATTGTGTTCTGCTCGCTGAAGGAGATTGTCAAGGCCCTGCAAAAGCAATTCCCCGATGCCGTCCGGGTTACAGGTGACGACAACACAGCCGAGAAACAGGCTGCTGTCGATGCCTTTCAGTCCGGCGAGGCTCAACTGATAATCTGCTCCATCAAAGCTGCCGGTGTCGGTCTGACGCTTACGGCATCCTCTAATGTGGCCTTCGTGGAATTCCCGTGGACCTACGCCGACTGTTGTCAGTGCGAGGACCGCGCCCACCGCATCGGCCAAAAGAATAACGTCAACTGCTATTACCTCATCGGTCGCGGTACCATCGACCCGGTTCTCTATAACATCATCCACAAAAAGCGGAGCATCGCCAACCAGATTATGGCCTGTGATGATGATATTCCGACCGATGAAATGTATTTCGATGAACTTGTTAACTCCTTCCTCGGCTATGGTTGAAATCTCCAACTCCGACATTGAGCGCATACTTACCTGCCTCGATATTGCCATAGCGCATTACAAGTCACAGAAAGGCTTACGCAATAGCACCCACGCATGGGCCATTGGCCTACTCAAAGATAAGATAAATCGCAAACTCAGTAAACAACATTCAAAATCTCAAAATCATGACAAAGAATGACATCGCAGTTGCACTCTGCAAGCGCATCCCCGACCTGCCTAAATCAACGGCTCTCCATGTCGTTGAGGGGGTGACCGACATCCTCTCTGACGCTTTCGTCCGTGGCGATAACGTCTATCTCCGTGGCTTCGGCTCTCTGGAGGTCAAGACTACCAAGGAGAAGAAGGCCCGTAACATCAATGCCGGCACAACGGTAATTATCCCCGCGCAGCGCACCGTGAAATTCAAAGTAAGTAAGCAACTCAAAAACCGCATGAACAATGGAAAATGACAGAACTGCCTCCTATGACATGAGAACATACATCGGCACAAAGACCGTCCAAGCAAGGAGAATGGACGCAGCCGATGCAAAACGAGCAGGTGCCAACGTCCCCGGCAAGTATTTCGAGGTCGGCCACGCCGAGTACAACCCCGGTGCTGACGGCTACCTCGTCATATACGATGGAGGCTACCGCTCATGGTCACCGGCCAAAGTGTTTGAGGAAAGCTACAAGGTAGCCGAAACTCATGTTGACCGCATGAAAATCGAACTCGCAGACCTCAACGAGCGTATCTGCAAGGCAACAAGGGCAGTCAGCACCTTCGGTGCGCTCCCCGATGATGAGCGTTGGCAACTCAAAAGACAGTTGGAGGCTATGCACAATTATGCAGATGTCCTCTATGACCGCATACGTTGTGCGGTTGAGCCTCGTGCGGCTGTAAGTTCGGAACCCTGCTGCTGTAGTGCAGCCACAACAAAGGAGGGCAGATAATGGCACAGTGGATTGAAGTCAAGGTCCGTTATGAGAAAATGACGGAGAGCGGCAAGACAGTCAAGGTCACCGACCCTTACCTCGTTGACGCTATTTCCTGCACCGAGGCTGAGGCCCGCGTCGTTGAGGAGGTTACAGCGTTTATCAGCGGTGAGTACAACGTCCTCGCGGTCAACAAAACCAAAATCTCGGAAATCTTCTGGGACGAAACCGGCGACAGGTTCTATAGAGTCAAGGTCAATTTCATCACTCTTGATGAGAAAACAGCAGTCGAGAAACGCTCGGCCTCCTACATTCTGGTACAGGCATCGACTTTCACAGATGCTCTTGCCAACTTCAACAAGGGAATGAAGGGGACAATGGCCGACTATGAGATTGAGGCCATCGCCGAAACCAAGATTGTAGATGTGTATCGCTATCAAGCACCGGCGGCGGAACCTGCAAAGGTAGCCGAGAAGGTATCCGCTTACAAAGGTGTTCAACGCGCCGTGAAGAAATTCCACAATTCTGTCCCGGAAGGCATGAAGGTATCAGTTTCGGCCTCGTTGTCGGATGGTACTGTGATACCCGAAAGAGTTGTTGTCGATAAGTCGGTTCCACATGAGGATGACAATTGACGAACTCAAGGCTCTGCGCACTGCACCGGCTTCATCTAAGCGGAATAAGTTCGGCGCAATCCGTTCCGGAGGTTACGACTCCCGGAAAGAACATCACCGAGCCAACCAGCTGAAGCTGATGCAGCGCGCCGGGATTATCACCAATCTCCGTGAACAGGTAAAATATGTGCTTATCCCTCCCCAACGGAACGCTCAGGGACGTCTTCTCGAACGTGAGTGTTCCTACTACGCTGATTTTGTCTATGACAAGAACGGTGTCACCATTGTCGAGGACACCAAGGGAATACGCACCAAGGAGTACATAATCAAACGAAAACTGATGCTCCACGTTCACGGAATTTCAATCAAAGAAATTTAGCGCAAACCGAACGCAGAACGAAGCTTGCTTCAGTTATGCTGAGGTGCAGCCTGAATTATTAAAACTTAATCATACGGCTATGGCACGAATTGCAAAATCGGGACTTGAATATTTCCCTTTCGACATAGACTTTTTCCAAGACATCCGCATACGCAAGTTAATCAAGCGTCAAGGTGGTAAAGCTGTCACGGTATATGCTCTCCTGCTCTGTCTTATCTACAAGAACGGGTACTACATGCAGTGGGATGATGAGTTGCCTTTCATTGGCTCGGAAATGTCGGGCTTTGATGAGGCGTATGTATCGGAAGTGATTAAAACCTGCCTGTCGCTGGGGTTGTTTGATAAAAATCTGTATGACACTGAACAGGTCTTGACATCCAAGGGTATTCAAGTGCGCTACTGCAATATTCAACGCCTCAACAAACGTATGAGCCGGATTGATAGATACTCATTGATTGAGGAGCTGACACAGGCCTCATCGACAAGGAGCCGCAACAAACAAGCTAAAGCTGCTAAACCGGCTGTAGCCCCGAAAACCGACCCCCCGCGCCCTGCTGCGCCTCAACCTCCGACAACCGGCACAAATGCCGAATGGCTGACTGAGTTTTTCGCTGAAAATCACAAAGAAAATTTGCTGCTACTCTGCAAAAACTTTGGTCTTGAGCATGGAGAGATTGATCGATTACGGACGCTCGCCAATGCTGTTGTCGGCGAGTGGGAATTGTCGCACACACAGCACCACGATTACAGCGATTGGTCACGGCATCTTATCTCCGCTATGCGTTTCAAGTGCCGCGATACATCAGCAAAACCGAATAATCAATCACAACAACCTACACCCCAATCATCTGATTACTCTTATACGGGAGGTTTCGGAGGGCAGGATGTTTAATCGTAATTTGTTATGAATCTATCCAATTATCCCTCTTGCTTGCTTGAGGAACTTGGCAAATACCATCTGAAACCGACAGGAAATTTAGATTGGGATAAAGCTATGCTCCAGACAATGAGGTATCGGGCATCCGATAAGGCTTTGTATGCGGCCATGGAGCTGACAAATGTAATCAAGAAGGCCGAGGAGGACAAACAAAAATCACAAGAGGCATACCCGGACCTTACAGACCATTCTGTATATGAGATGCACTCTCGGCTGTTTATGTATATTGCCAACAACATAGTTATGGCATCACAGCATCGTGAGTTTGTGATTGATGATGATAATCGTTTGGTAATACGTTTCTTGCTGTATTATTTCAATAACTGCCCGCTTGCGGAGGATGTATTTCCCGGACGTGGCTACAAACTGCATAAGAATATCATGCTACAAGGCGGTCTCGGTGTCGGTAAGACGATGATTATGCAGTGTTTCTCCGAGTATCTAAAGCGCATCAACTCCCCACGGTTCTTTCACAACCTGTCAGTTACACAGATGGTAAACTACTATACCATCCACAACAACTTTGACCGCTACACTTTTTACGAGGAGGACAGCAAAGGTTTTATGCCAAAGCCGGAGAATGTCTGCCTCAACGATGTGGGGCTGAATGATGATAAGATATTCTACGGCATGAACACTTCGGTGCTGACTGATGATTTCCTGCTTGCGCGTAACGACATCTGGGCGGGATGGGACAAGTTTGCACACATCACTACCAATCTTGATGAAAAGGCCCTCATCGCCCGCTTTACCAAAGGTGATAAGTATGGTAGATTGGTGGACAGATTCAAGACATATAATGTGATACCTGTAACCGGCAAGAGCCGAAGATAAACCAATTTGATATGGATAAAATGACTCCAGAATATAAGACGGCCCATGAAAGAATCAGAGCCATATTGCATGAGTCCGGGCTACCCGAAATGAAAAAGTATGCACTCTTGTCAACTTGTATGACTGAGGTTGCCCACGAATGCAACGGTAATGATTTCGATACATTAAGTCTGAAATTGGTCATCGTCAGCAAAACCATGTTGGATGCGGTGGATAAAGCAAAGGAACTCTATAACAACCTCACTAAATCAAAATAATCATGCAAAAAGCAATCAACCGTCTGCACAGACAACTTCTTGCCGGCGTAAAATATGGCCACGACGCACTCGGCGCACTCGTCATTGTCGGTTCTGTATCTGCACCCGACCACGGCTCAGTAACATCATTCTCCGGCGGAAATACCGCGCCCATCGTTTCCGGGCTTGTCAAGGAAATGCGCCGTGACCCCGGCACCCCCTTATGAAGTTTGTGCCAAGACCGACCTCCCCAAAATCAGCGAGAAGGAATTTGACGAGGTTATAAAACTCGCCATTAAGACCTACGGCAAGGAGGCACAAACTCAGATGCTGTTTGAGGAAATGGCCGAACTCCAAAACGCTCTGTGCAAACTTGCCCGTGGCCGTGGCACCGCTGACCAAGTTTGCGAGGAGATTGCAGACGTGATGATTATGTGCTTTCAGATGGCTCAAATCTACGGCTCTAAAGCTGTCGAGCGGTGGGCTAACTATAAAGTCACCCGGTTGAAGGACCGCCTAACACAAAACTTACATGGAAATATATAAACCAATCCTTGACGCTTGCTGCGGCGGAAAAATGTTCTACTTCGACAAGCACGACCCGAATGTTCTGTTTCAAGACATTCGTCGAATCTCGACAACGCTCTGTGACGGACGCGCATTCGAGGTCAACCCCGATGTTGTAGCCGATTTCACAAGGATGCCATATCCCGATAATTCATTTAGAATGGTTGTGTTCGACCCTCCCCATCTTTTACGAAATGTTGGCAAATCGAAAATGGCAGATATGTATGGCAGTCTGAACGAGAAGGCAACGCCGACGGGCTATCAACAAATTAAATACGGCGCATTGTATGCCGATTGGCGAGACATGCTTTCCAAGGGCTTCGCAGAATGTTTCCGCGTCCTTATGCCCGGCGGATTCCTGATTTTCAAGTGGAACGAAACCGACATCAAGGTTCCAGAAGTTCTAAAACTAACGCCGAACAAGCCGATATTCGGGCATATATCAGGCAAACGAGCTAATACCCATTGGATTTGCTTTATGAAAGAAACTGACAAAGAGAATTGATTTAGAAAATATTATGAAAAAGATAATGTTCAATGAGTTGTACGGACTCAATCAAGCTGTATTAGACCTCATAAAGACGAATACAAGGAGAATAATAACCTGTCCTAAGTCATTCAAAGGACAGGAAGTTTGTGGGTTTTATGTATATCGCCGAATGTCGGATAATGCAGTATTTGGATATCCGATAATGTACGATGCTGACGGTTTTGACATAGAGGGCGCATATATCTTACCCAAATACAAGGTTGGCGAAGTCGTGGCCATAGCGCAAAGTTACAAGGAAGCAGGGATTAACCCCAAGGCAGTTATCGGATTGCCTATAAAGGGGTCAAAAACGAAAGGCGTCTTACAATGCGAGGCTCAACATACCCCCGGCTGGACTAACAAGATGTTCGTCCGTGCCGACCTCATGCCCCACCACATCCGCATCACCAATGTGCGTATGGAGCGGCTCAACGACATATCGGAATCAGATTGCCGAGCCGAGGGAATAGATTATGTAAACGGTTATAGCGAAAGTTACTTTTTCGGATTTGGAGTAAAAACCGACAAAGGGTGGATAAAACTTGGCAATACGCCCCGCGAAGCCTATGCCGCTCTGATAGACAAAATTTCCGGCAAAGGAACTTGGGACAGCAACCCTTATGTGTTCGTCTACGATTTTGAGTTAGTCGATTAATCTCACATCCATAACATACGAAACATAAGTAACATGATAACCGACGACCAAATCACCGCCCTCGCCCGCGAGTATGCGGAAGATGATAACCCTATAACCGCCCATTGTACTCCAACCGAGCGCGATTGGGATATACAGATAGATGCAGATAGCGCCGAGCGAGTAATCCGCTTCCTGCTCCGCCGCTACTGCCTTGTGGAGAAAAGCAAGGTGGAATAAGAATACTATGAGGCCAAGTTTGCTTGTGGTAATGTAGACCGGTGTTCAGACACAGATACCTGGATAATGTACCACACAGAGAAGAGTCTTTTGGAACGCCTCTTCCCCGAACTCGCAAAGGAGGTGGAGGAATGAGCAAATGCAATTCAAACCTCAGAACTACCGATGACCTCTATAACGAGGCTTATAAGCTCTATCAAGAACACTTCAATGCTCAAAACAAGGACGCAAGGACTTTAGGCGCATTGGGCGATTGCATCTGTGTTGTCCGAGAAGCCATGATATACCTCAATGATTACAGCGAGCTAATCCCGCCTAAATTAAAGCAAGCGATGAAACGGCGCATCAAACTGCATAAAGAGTGTGCCATCAAGTATTGCAACGAGCTAAACGGAGGCCACAACCACGTTAAACTTGATTAAGGATGGAAAAAGATAACAGAATCTGTTACTTCGGAACGAGAGGAAGGGCCGGACACTTCGCATACCCGATGGTTGGGAATTTCACTGCTGAAGAACTAAGGGCTATTGAAAAAATAGACCACCCGATATACCCTGAAGCGATGAAATCTGACGGGTTCCTGTATGGACTGCTCGGCAACTTTATGTTCTACGCAATCCCATACAGCATGGATGACAAACGCCCAGGATGTGTTTCCGCTATCTTTGTGGAAAATGCAAAAAGTTCAAAAGACATCAGAGAAGCCATAATGAATGATGCCGAACTTCGGTGGCGGTTTAGTAAAAGATACCCTAAAGATGATGAAATATGAGAATGACACCTGAACTTCAAAAGAAAGTAGATTTCGCACTCCGACTGCTCCGCTCCATCCCAACAGATGATGGCCCCGTGGAGATTTCGTATTCCGGCGGCAAAGACTCCGACGTGATACTGGAGCTTGCAAAGATGGCAGGAATTCCGTATCGTGCCATTTACAAGAATACGACCATCGACCCTCCAGGCACCATCAAGCACTGCAAGGATAAAGGCGTTGAGGTGTTCGCACCGACAATCAATTTCTTTGACTTGGTGAAGAAGAGTGGTTGCCCTACACGCCGCACCCGATTCTGTTGTGAATATCTTAAAGAATACAAGGTGCTTGACAGAGCTGTGCAGGGAATACGCAGATGTGAAAGTTCTGCAAGGGCAAAGCGATATGACGAGCCTACGGTGTGTCGTATCTATGGAAATAAGAGAAACTGTGTCGAAGTGTTTCTGCCTATATTGGAGTGGACTGACGATGATGTAGCAAAGTTCATAGCCGAGCGTGGAATCAAGTGTCATCCGCTCTATTATGACGAGCAGGGTAATTTTCACGTTGAGCGTAGGCTTGGCTGTATCGGATGCCCCATGCGGAGTGATGCCGGTAAAAGTGATTTTATGAAATATCCCAAGTTTCTAAAAAGACTGTTGGCTTGTATGCAAGAGTGGCTTGACACACATCCGAATGTTAAGTCCCATCAAAAATTTGGCAATGCGTATAATCTTGTGTTTCACGATCTGTTTTTTGACAGCTACGAGAAATATCACAACGCGGTGACAGGCGGTATGTTCCCTGAAACCTCCATTGACGCGAAAGCCTTTTTGGAGGATTATTTCAAAATTGATTTAACATTGTAATTATGTCAGATAAAGAATACGAACAGAAGAAGCGCGAGTGCTGGGAAGAGTTCATTGGAAATGACGGTTTCCCTACTGAAACAATGCGTCAATGCTTCAACTACGCTTTCGACCGCGCCTACACCCTCGGCAAGCAGTTCGGAAATTCCGAACAAGTGGATGTTGAAAAGGCAGCAAAGAGGTACGCCGACGAAATAAGAATACCAGCATCAATTCCTGGCGTTATGGTGCCGTTACTCCACGACATCGCCAAATCATCCTATCTGCAAGGAGCACAAGACTTTCTCGGCGAGCAAGAAAGTAAGCAAGAAACCGTGATTCAAGGATGGGTGGCGAGAGACACAGACGATTTACTACGCTTGCATTACAGCAAGCCTGAAAGGACTGACGGCGGATATTGGCAGGGTGGCTACAAAAGCACATACTTTCCCAAAGGCCTATTCCCCGACCTCACATGGGAATCAGAACCCGAAGAAGTAGAATTGATAATCAAAAGAAAGAAGAATGGATATTAACGGAATAGTATATCGCGGAAAATTCTATCGCGCCTTACCTATGCACATTGCAGACCTGTTTGAGGAAATGGTGAATGGATATTTACGATATACAAAAGTAACTTACCGCATAGAAGATGGTAAATTGGTAGAAGATATTAAAAGGTACAGATTCCGCTATTCTCCTGAACTAACAAATAAAATTAATAAGGAATGACAAAAGAACTACAAGACCTCGCATGGAACTGCCTCCCGAAAGAGTTCAAGGAGGAAGTGAAGAAGATATATTGCACACCCGGACACCGCGCAGAAGTATATACGCTGTTACAAAATCTTTTTGGAGCAGGAAACCTCGCCTCTGACGCGGAGGTAGAGGAGATGCTGACGGTGAGCCGTAAGCGGGTGCAGGAAGTATATTCCTACAACGAGGAAATATTATCACAAGACCCAGCCCACAGCGGCGCAATTCTCTTGAAGAAGAAACTCCAAGACCTTTTCGGCTCCAAGTGCCTGCCGGATGAACTTACCGAAGATAACTTCGCGAAGTTACATGGGGACAATTTGTCCCCGGAGCCGAAGCCCGCCCCGACTTTTGCAGATGCCGCCCCGACTTTTGCAGATGATTGTAAAAGTCGCCCCGACCCTACGCCATCATCGTACACTCAACCGGTGACAGATTGTCACCAGATAGACCGCCTCCACATCGCCGCAATGGCCATGCAAGCCTTACTCTCCAATGCCGACCGGATGAAAATGTACGAAGACATTGCATCATACCCTCTCTCCGACAATCTCACAAGAATCGTCGCCCGCAACGCCCTGCGCTATGCCGACGCCCTCGTTGCCGAGGCTCATAAGCCCACCCAGTGCTAACGCCTCAAGCCCGAAGAGTCCCATGAATACCAGCTTTGAACGCTCCGCCCAACGCACCGATGAATGGTACACACCTCCTTGGATTATTGACGCATTAGGCCCATTCGACTTGGATCCATGTGCACCATCCGAGCGATTCTACACAGCCAACCGCTGCTATACCAAACAGATGGATGGACTCAATCAGCTATGGTCGGGGCGTGTATGGCTCAATCCACCCTACAGCAATCCTCTCATCGGATTGTTCTTGCGGAAACTCGTTCTCCATGGAAATGGCATCGCCTTGGTATTCAACCGCATGGATACAGCCCTCTGGCACGACGTAATATTCCCTTCGGCATCAGCCATCCGGATTTTGCGTGGTCGCCTGAAATTCATCGACAATGCCGGAGTCGAGGGCGATTCCGCCGGATGCGGAAGTGTGCTTGTCGCCTGGGACGAATACAATGCCACCGTACTACGCGATTGCCAAATCCCCGGCAAGTTCCTGCGCCTAAATCCTTAAGGCCACCCCCCGATTTGTTTGCGCTCCGGGCTTCAGCCCGGCCAATATCCCAAAATTCCCGCTATTCCTGCTAAATCAAATTTAATCTCACAAAAACCCTCCCCATGAGCACCAACCCCAACTCCCCCAAAGACGTCATCAAGGCATACCTCGACCGCTCCGCTAAACCCACCGCCTGAACCATCCAATCTCAATAATCCAAAACCATGTTCAATTTCCCTACCGTCCTTTCCGAAATCGCGGCCTTTCTGTTCGGCCACAACATAAAGCCAACCTGCCATCATTTCATTCTATATTAGCATTATGAAAAGTATATTGCCCAACTCACGCAAGCATGATATATCATTCCATGCCTCTGGAAAGATTGATATATCGGCCCACATTGCCCGAAGCCTTTCTCTCGCTCCGGGTGATGTGATAGATATTGCACAGGAATCCGGCGAATGGTATCTCTATGTAAAACTACGCTCCGGCCACTACGCAGGACGGCACGAGGGGCGTGTATGGGCTACTGCTCGCGGCAAAGGTACCTTCCGTACCTGCTCAACTGCCATTACTCATGCGGTGCTTGCCGCCGCAGGTGTTACAGGTCGGCTCCGCTGTTCATGTGGAACCGAGATTGAGCGAAACAACGTCAAATATATCACCATCATCTACCGACGCCCACTATGATTAAAGATATTCGTTACCTTGGCTATACGGCCCAACCTTCCGACTACGAATCCCCCGACGGCCACCTCGCCGCTTCACTCAACCTTCTCAACGAGGACGGCGATATAAAGCCTTTATACCCCCCAAAAGAAGAACTGTCCGTATTTCCGGGCCATGAAGTATTGTTGATCCATGCCGTTCCCTCTCAGGAAAACTTCATCATACTCACCGGCAATCGTAACGGCCTTTTCGGCCTGTCTTGGATTAAACGCTCTCAAGATATAACCTCCTCCGAAGGAGCCTTAGCCATTAATCTTAAGTCGCCACTCAACACCTTCCGCGCAATATCTATCGTCGGCAATACACTTGTCGTTGCTACTGCCGAGGGCGTCTTCTACATCCTCTGGAAAGACGACACCTACAAATTTCTCGGCAATCGGCCTCCTTTCCTCCCCATATCCTTCGGAGCCTATAAGATTGGGGATTTGAGAACAACATCCGGAACTAACTACACCGACGTTCCACAGAAGCTACTTATTGATTACTCCGACCATTACACCGGTTCAAATAGGCCACACATCCCCTGGGACAGCAATTGTGACGCATTTTGGGACAAAGTCGCAAATCAGGCTCTCGGCCTACTGTTGAGCGAAGTGTCCGAAAAAGTCACCTCAAAAGGCTTCATCTATCAACCGTTCTATATTCGGTATGCGTTTAAACTCTACGACGGTTCATATTCTTGGCACTCCGCTCCGATACTGATGCTTGTCTCTACTCAGCGCCCTTGCATAGGTATGGTTTGTACAACCTCCGAGGATGAGACGACTCTGAACGTAGCATGTTCTTTGGATGTTCCTTATTTCGGTATATCATACCAAATCTTCGGCTCTCTCGATTTACTTAAAGAATGGTCTGATATTGTCAGAGGTGTCGACGTGTTTATCTCGGCTCCTATATATACTTACAATCAGGATGGTAAAATCGGTCTGCCGATTTCAACATCTGAACTTTTCGACAACGCATATACCGGAGGTGGATGGAATCGAGGCCGACCTGGTAACAATAGCGGTTTTGCAAGAGCTCAGCCTTCTGCCTCCTCAAAATCGTTTCTCGGTCATTATGCCGAAAAAATCGACGGCGTCTACCAGGACCATTTTGTTGAGGCTTCCTCCGGAACGGTCTGCAATCTTGCCCCAAATGAAAATTTCAACGACAGAATTCAGCACGAGAATCTCTTCTATAAGGTGTCCTCACTCGATATCGACGAGATTCAACCTATGTCGGAAAGGAAACACCTCCCTCTCCTTCATGCTAATATTACGAATATTACCACTCTCGAACCCCTTCCTGACGAGTATAATTCTCACGCCACCATTCTTGCCGGCTCGCTCCATACTTACAACCAGCGTCTCCTCATGGGCGATATCTCCATCATGCCTCCCAAACCTTTCCCAATGTTCAGTATGGCTCAGGAGACAACTAAAACCATACCTACAGAAGGCTTGATTCCAACCGACGCCGTTTTGAAGATAAAAGTTTTTACCCGAATCAATGGCCAAAAATGCGTGAGCGAGTCGGCTCAACCGCTTCCGCAGGCTGTCAACGATCCACAGGTTTACCCGCTCGCCGAAAGCTTTCCTCGCTTCCTGTACCATCCCGACCCATCCGCCTATAAAATGGAGATTACCACTCCCGATGGTAAGTTCTATTCCCTCCCGCTCAAGCAGCACCCATTCCTCAATGGTGCTTATTGGTTTGGAGGTCTTGCTACCGACGTCTCCGACATCAGCGAAAATCCCGATGAGAAAGATGCCACTACTACAACTACATCCATTGTAGCCAATAAAATCTATATCTCCGATATCAACAACCCGTTTGTATTTCCGGCAGAGAATATCGTCACAATAGGTTGTGGCCGCATCTTCCGCCTTTGCTCTGCAGCGAAAGCGCTCTCCCAGGGCCAGTTCGGCCAATTCCCGCTCTACGCCTTTACCGACGATGGAATCTGGGCTTTGGAAATCTCTGCCACAGGAACAATCTCCGCCCGCCAGCCCATCACTCGAGATGTCTGCATCAACCATAACGCAATCTGCCAAATTGATTCCGCAGTGCTGTTCCCAACCGATAGGGGTATCATGCATATTGCTGGTTCTACGGCAAACTGTATCTCCGATTCCATAAACAGTGAATCTCCTTTCAATATCCTGCAGCTGCCACATATGGAAACTTTGCATTCGCGCCTCGGTCATACCGACGACTCGTGCCTGCATATTAAGCCGCTGAGTGAGTTCCTTGCTGGTTGTGGTATGGTTTACGACTATCCCCATCAACGTATTATAGTTTTCAATAAGGATTACCGTTATGCGTATGTCCTCTCGCTGAAATCGAATTTATGGGGCATAATCCACTCCACACTTTCTTATGGCATCAATTCCTATCCGGAAGCTTTGGCCGTTAACTCCAACGGGGGAATGGTTAACTTTTCTCTCAAAGACAACTGTTCCCTCCCCGGTCTGCTGGTTACACGTCCTTTAAAACTCGACGCAAAGGATGTTCTCAAAACCATCGACACCGTTATCCAACGTGGCAATTTCCGCAAAGGCCACGTGCAGTCTGTCCTCTACGGTTCTCGCGACATCCTCCACTGGCACCTCGTCTGGTCCTCAACCGATCATTATCTGCGTGGATTCCGTGGCACTCCATATAAGTATTTCCGCATTGCCCTGCTCTGCAATCTCGCTCCCGACGAACGCATATCCGGCTCCTCTATCCAGTTTACACCCCGCCTCACCAACCAACTCCGTTAGTAGCTGGTCGCGTATGCGCAGTCCTTCTTTCATCCGATTTGTCTGCAGTCCGGACTTCAGCTCGGCCAATATCGAGATTCATCCAGATAATTCCCGCTTAGTCGGGCTTAATCCCGTTTAATCCGACCAAATCCTACAAGAAGCCGGGATGCGCTATGCACCCCGGCTTCTTGTTCTCTGATTTCAAATCTCCCAACTATCAAAACGGATGAGATGGCCTTCTCAAGATTCCCGTCCTGCTGTTTTTAACACTGTTGATTTCCTCCTCAGCCTCCATGGCCTTGTCAAGCCAATTGCGTGCGGCCTCCGGATGGGTTATGCTCAACCAGTCGTATATCACCCGCGCCACCATAAACTCATGGATGAGCCGACTCAGCAAATGCAACGTCGTGCGCGACATCCCCGCCGGCACCCGCATCTCAATTCTGTAATCCTCCGGTGTCCAAATCCGGTCGCAAATCTCCTCATTGTCCACAGGTTCCTGCTTGGTATAGGGATAAAGCATCTCGATGACAGCCGCGTGTACCACTCCCAGTATTCGGTTCACTCGGTCAATATTCCCCTCCTCGCCGATTTCTACAAGCGTGTGTTGCGCGTGCTGATTTTCTTCACCCCACACATGCCCCTCGATATAGGCATAGTTCCTGATGTCGTATATCAGTTGCTCTCGGTGAAACACCAAGGTTACATTCTTCGTTGCCTTGCTGTCCCCCGCGTCTGGGTTATAGCAATTCTCATTGCATCCGATATGATACATGGCTTAATCGTTGTAGGTGGGACGGGTGGGACGTTCTCTCTTGTATAGTGCCTGCTTGGCTCTGTCAAGTGCCACGCTGGCAAGATTTGCGTAGTCCTGCGCGTCATCCTTGTTAGTGATTACAAACCACTCCGAGAGAGTGCGGTCAACTATATACTCATGCAACATGCCGCCCAGGCTGTCGCAAGCCGAGTTGTTGAAGTTCGACGGGAGCAGGAACGATAACGTCAGCTGCCCACCGGCCTCTACGGTCTTGTTGATGCGGTTGTTGGAGGTCGAACCATCCTCATGCAGATACTCTCCAAGCTCCACCTTCAGATGTGAGAAAGCATTGCTTATGGCGCGCAGTATCTGGTAGGCATGCTCGTCATCCTCACTGGCCTGCATATATGCCGTGGCGCGGTAGTCTTTCCCCTCTGCGTTTCGCGCCTGGCCCGTAAGGTGTGATTTGTTCATCACATCAAACTTGATTTCCTTCGACTCAAGCGTTACTACAATTGTCTTTTTGTGCTCCATAGGGATATGTTGTTTTAATCATCGTATGTCGGACGTGTCGGGCGTTTCTTGTACACAGCCTTGCGGTGTATGTCATCAAGCAGAGTAGAAGCCTTGTCGGCATATTCTCCGGCTTCTCCTTTGTTGGTGTAGATATACCACTTGGCAACTATGTTGTGCACAAAAAAACTGCGTAAGCTGACTACCATGCTCGGCTGTAATGCATGGTCAAACGATTTCGACACCTCAAGCTTTAGCACATAGTCAGGGTGGGGGAGCGGAGTCATTCTTTCCTCACAAACAAGTCCTATCAACTCCTGACAAAGGTCTGCCCGGCTCTCTTCCCAGAATCTTTCAAGGTGGTGCTCGTCCTCGTCTACAGTCGATATGCGCTGCAGGGCGTTCCCGTCATTGTCCATCATCTTGCCGCCAGTATAGGCGGTGGTGACTGCAACCTCATGCATCACGTCCTCCTTACTGATTGAAAGCGTTATCTCCATGTCAAAAACTGGATTTCAGTGCAAATGAGCACAGAGGCAAAGCTTGCTTTGGCTCTGCCGAGTGCAGCCTTAAATGCGATTAAAAAGAGAATATTGAATAAGTGATTCCGAGGCCGATGTAAGGCTGAACGCCTTTCGCCCCATAGCCGTATCCGGCTGTTATACCTATGTGCCAACGCTTGGGAGGCTTCCATTCTCGCCGGGTGATGATGGTTGTCGGTGCAAATACTCTGAGACTGTCGAGCCGAGGGTCAACCGGGCCGCTTATCCATGCTTCATAAGTGCTGTCCGCATAGTGGCGTTGAATTATCGGCAGTTCCACGATTGCACTGTCCTCACAACATCGAGGCTCCCCTCCTGCACCGGTGCCATAATGAGTGGTGAGGATGGGGTCAACATTGAGACTGTCTTTATCGTGGCGTTGTCGGGGTTCGCCTCCATAGCCTCCACCAAGGAAACGATAGACCGGCAGAGTATAGCGGTGGGTGCCTAACGCCAACTCCGACTGCGGCATCGGTTCGTAGTACGGAATGGTGTCCACGGCTGTTACTCTTGTTTCCGTCACAGTGCCGGGCGCCTCCTCCGCTCTGCCCTTGCCGATGAATAACCCGGAAAGGAATGCTATCAGTACAGTGATAGCCAACAGAATGTAATGCTTTATTTTCATGCTCTGGTGATTGATTTTATGTAATTTACAATGCCGTCGACGTGCGTGGACACTATCGCCTCACGCCCTGCCGGAGAAGTCATAAAGGCTATATCCTCGCGGTTGTCGTGGAAAAAATTCTCGGTCAGAACTGCCGGACACTTGGTCTTGCGGAGGATGTAGAAGCCTTCCTCCCAGTCGGGGTCGCCATCCGAGTAGTCCGTGCGCACCTTTCGGCCAGCAAAGTTCTTGACGGCTTCGTTGTAGATACACGTTGCCAGCGCGTCGGCCTTGGTCTTCCCCTTGGAGGTGTAAGCGCTCCATCCGTCGGCTGGCATCCACTCCCCGTTGCCGGAGGCATTGGAGTGTATCGATATGAGGATTACGTTGTCTGCTCCATAGCGGCCGCATACCTCGTTGACGCGGCGCACACGCTCAGCCAGCGGCACATCCGTCTCCTCCGGCACAAGCAGTCGGGCGTCATAGCCCAGCACCGTGAGCCGCTGACGTATCGCCGAGGCTATCTCGCGGGCAAACCGATACTCGCGGTACTGGCCATCGGGCGAACACTTGCCCTTTGTATCGCTCCCGTGGCCGTTGTCAATCAGTACTATCATGATTCTTTAGGTTTAAGTTCGTCAAGATCGATGTCGAAATGCCGCGAGGTCTTGTCAACCAGAATGCGCTGCACCAGCTTGGCCCAGCGAGCGCCGTTGCAACTGCTCTCATTCTCCAGTATCGACAACGCCTGCCAAAGGCAGATCGCACCGGCGGCAATCTTGGTGAGGTCCGCGGACATCCCGTCGGTAATGTAATGCTGTATAAGGAAAGCCATCACGATCAGCGCGTAGGCTTTGAGCAGCGTAAGCAGAACCTCCCCGAAATGGTGGCTCTTGAACTTCGCCCCATCCTCGCTCACTCTGGCTGGGTGCGCCTTGCGCGCACGGCGGCTCAACGCCCACGCCGTGTAGCAGTCGGCCAATATCATCATCGTGCATATAAGGATGTAGGGCAACGTAGGCTCCAGAATAGCCATAACGCCGCCGAGCGCGGCGCACAGCCATCTGAGCGTATCCGATAACAATTGATTAGGGTGCATAGCTATAGTTTTTTTGTCGGTTAAATTCTTTCGGGATAAATCAGGTTTATTCGGGCTTAATCAGGATAAATCCCGCTTCATCCTGCTTAAACCCGCTTAATCGGGTTAAGTCGCCAAATTTGTTTGCGTTCCGGGCTTCAGCCCGGGTTATCGCCCGTCTCGCCTTCGGCTCCCTCTTCCTCGGCCTGCCGATGCCGTGCCTCGATGGCGGCGATGTCGGCCACCTCCGCCTCGCGTCGCAGCCGTCGGTATTCCTCCCCCTCGGCCTCCGTTATCTCGCGCCACCCGGCGGCCGAGTCGTTGCGCCCCAGCGCTACCGAGGTAGCCACGATGCGCTCGCGGATGTCAACATCCGCAACCTGGGTCAGAAGGTGCCCCTCCTCCGGAGTCAGCACCGTTGTCGTATATTCTTCTGTCTTCATTGTGTGTAAATGTATTAATGGTTGAAGTTTAAACCGATACGATTGTCCACCCCCTGGCCGTAGCAACTGCAATCTGCTCCGGCGTCAGCTGCTCATAGGTTGTGGATTTGAGTCTGAGCGTCTGCGCCGTCTCCACCTCCGCCAGTCCGTTGATGAATACCATCGCAGACTCCACCGTCAGCGGCGAAAACCCAAGGTCAAGCGACAGCTTGAGATTGCGCACCTCGCCGGTAAACGTCGTCAACGCGTTGCAGGCATGAAACATATTGCCAACGTCCGTGGCGCTCGCGAAGTCGAGGATGCCGAACTTAATCTCTTTCAGCGCCGAACGTGCGCCGAACATATAGTTGAAGTTAACGACCTTGGATGTTGTCAGACTTCGTAGGTCTACCGATTCAAGCGCCTGCGGTTTCTTGCCGCCCCACGATAGGAAGCAGTCTACATCCGTCACGTTCGGCGTTTTCCATCCGCTTATATCCAGCGACTCAAGCGAATCACATCCGATAAACATGCACCACATCGACTCAACCTTACTCAAATCCCACCCACTAAGGTTTAGCGTCTTCAAGTCCTTCGAGTGACCAAACATGTCCTTGGTGGTTGTTACTCCCGACATATCGAAACCGGATAGGTCGAGTTCTGTCAACGCCGTCTTATGAAACATACTCTCCATGTTTGTTACTTGCGACGTATCCCAACCGGTAAGATTGAGCACCTCCAGGCTCTCGCTGTTCATGAACATCCTATACATTGTCGTAACTCTCGACGTATCCAGCATGCTCAAATCCAGCTCCACGGCTCTCACTGCCTGAAACATCATCTCCATATCTGTCACATTCGATGAATCGAATCCGCTCAGATCAATCTCAGTTGCCGAACAACCATAGAACATCCTGTTGCAGGTCGTCACACGCCGGGAGTCCACCGGTTGGCTGATCGATATTTTACTGGCCGAACAATAGTAAAACAGTTGCTTCAGGCCGAAAGCCATCCGCCATGCGTTACTCAGGTCTATCTCCGAAATGTTACTTTTATTCCGAAAGCCGAACGATTTGCCATAATGCACCTCTGTTGTTCCGGCACTGAGGCTTACGGATGAATCGTCAATAAATACCGAAGTCGACCCCGTCGCCGTCACCTTCACGCTCGGCAGAAAGGCCTCTGCCTTATCAGCAGTCTTCTGTGCGGCAGCGGCAGCATTGGTGACGGTAGTTATCTTATTGTTCAAATTGGTGCTCAGTGAATTCTGGTCCCTCTGCAGAGAGCCTATGCGATTGTCCATCGAGGAAATAGAACCATTAATATCCCTCAGACTTTCTTCCGTCTGCCTCTTCACTCCCGCCAGCGAACTCTTCACACCCGCGATGCCGCGCGTGTACTCCTGAACCATGCGCGTCAGAACCCGCCGCATCCACCATGCCGGTATGCGCAGCAGGCCCGACAACCCGACAACCCGGTCAATCAGCTGATTTATCGTTTCCTTTGCCATTATGAGCGAGATTTAGAGTTGACATTCTTGCGGGAGAAAGGCTGTAGCTGCTTGTGTCAAGCCCGCCCACGCTGCCGTCCTCAGCAAGCACCATCTGACCAAGATTCTGATTCACGACCAGAACCGCGAAACCTTCCTCTTCAAGCTGCCCGCATATCACGTCGCCGTTCAGGGAATATACTACATTCTCCGAATCGAGGTTGGCACACATCTCCACCATCGGATACGCTCCCCCGTTGTCGTGGGCATCCTTGATAGCCGCATACAACTCGGCATTCTCCGCCTGCTGCTCCTCTGTAAGGCCGGGAAGTCCGTTCTCGAAAACACTTGGCGGCACATACATCCGCGAGCGCGTTGCTCCGCCGGCGCACGCCGTCCCGATGATTTCCAGAAGCGCGTTGCGCAGGTCGGCCCCCGCAATCTGCTTTGTGCCGTTGGTGGTGATTGTCAAGTTCACCATCTCTTTAAGTTCGTCTATAGTCTTCATAATTAGAAGTCATTTAAATTTTTTTTCGAAAAGAATTTGAGACTGTTTTTGAGCGGATTTAACCCGAAATTGAG
>ENA-OZES01000049-OZES01000049.1-human-gut-metagenome-genome-assembly--contig:-NODE-49-length-93491-cov-12.536988_pt1 | contig 93491 bp, 87 predicted proteins | sample MGYA00245068_ERZ653609 | MGnify/ENA primary metagenome ERZ653609 (study PRJEB26926, sample SAMN06164898) | human gut metagenome | biome: ENVO:00009003; feature: ENVO:2100002; material: ENVO:00002003... | reverse complement strand
GCAGTCATGACACAAGAAAAGCTCCCTCACAGGAAGGAGCTTTGTCTACAGTCTGAGGAAAGTAGCTTCGCTACTTTCCCCTCCGGATCTCCCCCGAATATCCGCAGCATGTTGCGGATATTCGCACCATCCATACCAATCAAATAATCATATTCCGCATAATCCGCTCTCGTCACCTGCTGGGCCCGCTTCCCCTCACAGGAGATCCCATGCCTCGCCAGCTCCGCCTTCGCCGGCGGATACACCGGATTCCCGATGCCGTTCCAGATTTCCTCTGTGCTGGTGGCCGCGGAGGCAATCTGGAAGCGGGCGGTGAGTCCGGCATCGGATACTAATTTTTTCATTACGAATTCCGCCATGGGGGAACGACAGATGTTGCCGTGGCAAACAAATAATATTTTTATCATGCCTTAAAAACTCCTTGAAAATACTGATTTTCCTTGAATTTACACCACTTTCTACGATTTGCTGTGATAGATTGTTTTCTTCGTTTTCGTCGCATATCGTGGCATAAATTCGTATATCTTGTCATCCAAATTTAGTAAAAATCTTAGTAAAACAGCTTAATTTTCTCATTTTACTAAAGACTTTTTCCACTTAGGTTATCTTTTAGTTGTATCAATTTTCTTAATCTTTTAAGCCATCTTAGCATATTTGCCAAGTTCTTCCTTGGCATCCTCTGCTCCAAGATGCGTATATGTATTCAATGTTACCCCAATGTCTGAATGTCCCATAAGATACTGAAGCGTTTTAGGATTCATCCCGCTTTTTGCCATATTGCTGCAGTAGGTATGCCTGCAAACATGAGGACGTGTCAAGTATGGGACAAAAAAAATAATTCTTTTTTCTTGCCGGAAAGTACCTGACCATTCCAATCAGGTACCCAACACTTTTATTATCTTCCACAAAATCGCTCTTGTCCAGAACATTTTATCTCTGCCCTAAAAATACATCATCACAATTCCATTCAATTTCGATTTCCTCCTGGCTATGCACCCGGATAACCTTGATGATCTCCCGTAATTTCTCTGTATCGAATTTCTCCATGTTCAGAAATTCTTCCAGTTTCATTTCCTTCGCAGTATTGTCCTGCTCAAGCATCTTTGCATCACGTTCAGACTCTGCTATCTTTCGTCTGATTTCTTCCAGCTGTCTGCCTATCTTTTCTGCTTTCTGCTTGTACAGTTCCCGATCAATACAACCATCTTTGTACCCATCATAAAGTCTCATTTTTTCAGAAGACAACTGGCGGCTCTGTTTCAACAATTCTGCAACATTCGTCCCCATACCTTTGCTCTGGTTCTTTGATTTAACAATCTTCCGGTTTTCCAGCATGGAAGATGCAAACTGATGAACAAGTTCCAGGATATGCTTTTCCATTGGCTCACGTCTGACCACCAGGCTTCGACAGACATGATCACCGCTGGTACGCCCATCCGAGCATTTCAGTAGATGCTCCGTTTCTCTTACCAGACAATGACCACAGTGTGCACACAGCATCAGTGCTGGCTGTTTCTTGCGTCTTGCCAGCGTATAATTGGTTCTTGTTTCTGCAACACCTCTGGATTTTTTCGGATGCAGTCTGTTCGCTTTTTCAAACAGTTCCCTGTCAACAATCGGATCATGGTGGTTTTCCAGCCTGATCCAGTCAGACTCGTCATTAAGAACCGCCTTATGACCGGTGTGCATACTACAGCGTGTTTTACCCCATATCCGGGTTCCAATATAAATCTCATCCCGTATGATTGCAGATACTGTGGTTGGATTCCAGCGTTTTTTCATGATGGTATCAAATCGTCGGAACTGAACCTGCTCTCCTCTTGACATTTTCTGCTCATCACAGGTGGCAATTTCCTGTTTGTTCAGTTCCCTTGTGATCTCTGCAAAGCTCATACCTTCTGCAGCCATCTGGAAAATCATCTTCACCACCTTAGCCGAATCCGGATCAATTTCCAACCTTCCATCTTTGCCCTTTCTATAACCATATCTGGCATTTACCGGAAGCCTTGTTCCGTTTTTCATTCTGGTCTGCATTGCGGATGAGATTTTTTTCGACAAATCCAGGCTATACATGTTATAAACCAGATTCTTCAAAGCTACATTCATACCGCCGGTCATTCCAGAGCTGGCTTCACTGTCATAACTGTCATTAATGGAAATAAATCTGATCTGAAGAAGCGGAAAAATATACTCAATATAAAATCCCACTTCCAGATAGTCCCTGCCAAACCTGGAGAAATCTTTCACAACTACACAGCCGATCTGTCCGCTTTTCATATCCTCCTGCAACTGTTGAAAACCATTGCGTTTGAAATGGGTGCCGCTGACACCGTCATCCACATATTCAAGGATATCCGACTCATCCACACCAAGCTGATCGATCACAAACGATTTCAACAGGATCCTCTGAGAAGTCACACTGTCACTTTCCAGTTTGGTTCTGCCATCCACATTCTCATCTTCCATAGATAAACGGATATAGACAGCTGTTTTCCTATTTTCTGTCATCTTGACTGTGCCTCCTTCTCTTTCATTATCTTTTGCAATTCAGCGAACTGGTCATCATATACCAGTTTGATTTCATAATCATACTTACCATGGATAATAATGGAATCCACAAAGGCATCCACCATTTCTTTTGTCAGCTTCCGCTTAGACATATAAGTATGTATCACTTTCCCCCATCCTTCTTCGATATGATAATCTTGGGAATACCGTACCTGCGCCGTCAATACTGCATCCAGACGGCTCTTGATGTTTTCTATTTCATTGGAATAGATACGGGAAAACTGCATGTACTCTTCTTCTGTAATCAGGCGTTCCGAATAATCCTCATATAAATCAGATTTACGCTTACTGATCCGGCTCAGTTCCCGCCGAAATTTCCCTACTTCCTTGTCCAAAAGCAAATATTGCGTCTGGTTTCTGGAAGCGGAGTTCATTTCCCGGATCATTTTTTCTGTATCCAGTACGTTTTTCATATGTGACTGGATCAGACGAAGGACATCTTCATCCACGTATTCTTTTTTGACCCTGTGCCCCTTGCACTGGTTTCCTCCTGATTTATGGTTTGCATTGGCACCGCAGATATAATAAAATGTTCCGGACTTTTCTCTGGACAGGATCATGCGGTTGCCACATCCTCCACACCTGATCTTGCCGGTATAAAAATTCTGGCTCCGGATGGCTCCATTATTCAGCTGATGCCTCTTTTTATATTCTTCCGTAAATTCCCGGATTTTTTCCTGTACCTGGCGGAACAGCTCTTTATCTATAATCCCTTCGTGGGTATTCTCTGCATAGATCCACTCACTCTCCGGTCTGTTTCTCTGCTTATTTCCCTGGAAAACGCTCTGCTGATATTTTCCATATACGGAATCCCCGGTACAATGAACATCCTGAAGCACACGTTTTACTTCATAATTATTCCACGGTTTGGACTCTGGGGATGGCTTTTCCCCGGATCTATAATATTCCCTCTGCAAAGTTGGGGACAAGACGCCATCAGCGTTGAGTTTTTTTGCAATATCACTGTAACTGCATCCATTCATATACATAGAAAAAATCGCCCGTAAATGTCCGGCAGCTTCCTCGTCAACTACCAGCTGGTGCCTGTCCTGTTCTGATTTCCTATATCCATAGGGTTCCCAGGCACCGGTAAATTTCCCTTCTCTCCACAATGCTTTTTTTGCACTGCTGCTCTTTTTTGCAAGGTCTTTGGAATAGAACTCATTGATAATATTCTTTAAGGGAACAGTCAGATCTACTCCCTCACGGAAAGAATCAAAATCATCCGTCACTGCCAGGAACCGTACATGAAAGAACGGGAATACACGCTCAATATAATTGCTTGTTTCTACATAATTCCTGCCAAGCCTGGACAAATCCTTTACAATCACGCAGTTGATTTTCCCATGCTTGATATCTTCCATCATCTGCGTAAATCCAGGACGATCAAAATTTGTACCGGAATAATCAGAATCCTTATAAACTTCTGCAACCGAAATATCCTCTGTATCAGCCACATAGTTTTTCATCAGTTCCACCTGGGTTTCTATCGTCCCCCTCTCTATCGTTTCCTCTGTTTCCATAGAAATCCTTGCATATAACCCTGCCCGGAACGGTCTTTTGATCTCTTCCTGAACGGCTGCACTGCTGACCGTTTCAGGAATGCTTTTCCTGCTTTTTCGTGCCATTTTATACAACCTCCTTTATCTTGACCTGCAGATTGTTATCCGGATCTGTTGCAACCTCCACTCCCATAGCCGGAAGCTGTGTAAGCAATGCCTGATAACAGTCATCAAAGTCAAAGACGATCTCAATATTCTTTTTGTCATGGACTCTGATTTCCCGAATCAATTCCACGATTACCGTCCTAGTCAGCACTTCCATATCCTGATATTTCACAAAATAATCCAGCCATGTGTTAGAAGCATCTGCTTTTTCCAGCATGTTATCCATTTCTTTCTGGATTGCCCGGATACTCTCTTCTGCATTCCTAAGCCTTTTTCCATATGCTGCATGAAGTTCTACATAATCTTCTTTTGATACGATGCCCTCTTTCATATCGGAATAAAGCATCATGCGGAGTTCCTTACAGCGTTCTGTCTCCATTTTTTTCTTTTCCAGCCTGTCCTGGAGTTTTTTCACATTGATTTCCTGAAATGGTACAGTCCCGATAAACTCCAACACCCTTTTCAAATGCATGATGTTCTGGATATGCTGTTTCAGCATTACCAATACCACGTTTTCCAGATCTTTTTCCGGGATTCTGTGACTGGAGCAGCGTTTCGTTTCTTTATTTGTGGAACATAAATAATAGGCATATTTCTTTCCAGCCACTGTTGAGACCTTTCTCGTCATCGGTGCCCCGCAATCCGCACATACAGCAATGCCGGACAGCAGATACACCTGCTTCTGGTCAGGAGAAGTACGGGTATCCATCCCCAAAAGCCGCTGGACGATCTCAAAATCCCTTTCACTTACCAGCGGCTCATGGTTCTTTTCAATACGGATCCAATCATCTTCCGGCTTTACGTAGGACTGCTTCACTTTATGGTTCGGTGTCGTACGTTTCCCCTGCACAAGGTTTCCAATGTAAACCTCATTTTCCAGTATTCTGCGTACCGTAACAGAACTCCAAAGAGCCTGCTCTTTCTGTCGGAACCCGGTCTCATAATGACTGCCGCTGCTGATCTTATATTCAAATGGTGAAAGCACACCCAGTTCATTCAGGCGGTTGGCAATCGCATCCTGGCTCATTCCCTGCAGTTTCATCTTAAAGATGTCCTGTACTACACTGCCTGCAACCGGATCAATCTCCAGCTTATGCTTGTCTGCCTTAACTTTCTGATACCCGAATGCCACAAAAGGTGTCACACATTCTCCCTTTTTCCTCTTAATTTCAAGGTTACTTCTGATCTTAATGGAAATGTCACGGCAATAAGCATCGTTGATTAAGTTTTTGAATGGGATAATAATTTCATCGGCCTGATTCTTTCCCTGAAGGCTGTCATAATTGTCATTTATGGCAATAAAGCGCACACCAAGAGCCGGGAATAAACGTTCAATGTACTTCCCGGAATCAATGTATTCCCGCCCAAACCGAGATAAATCTTTCACCACTACGCAATCAACAATCCCACGCCTGATATCTTCCAGCATAGCCTGGAATGCAGGGCGCTCGAAATTAGAGCCTGAGTAGCCATCGTCAACCCGGACGGAAACAACTTCTATATCTTTTTTGTCTTTCAGGAAATCCAGAATCAGAGCCTTCTGGTTAGAAATGCTGTTACTTTCCATTTTTGCAGAACTGGAAAGATCGCCATCTTCTTTGGATAATCTGACATAGATGGCGGCACGATAGATTTTATTGAAATTCTGATACATATCTTACCTCCTCTTATTACGTCAAAAAACCCATGTAATAAAAGGGGGCTGCATAATTTGTCCTTACAGACATTTTAGCACAGCCACCCCAAACTTTCCAGTACTTTTCAGACACTCAGAAGCATATTTTCAAATGCCTGCTCCAAAGATATTCCGTTATTGGCAAACCTTACTTTGACCTTCATATTCCCGATCCGGACAAGATACGGATTTCCTACCTTATTCAGATATGATTCCCGCCGTTCCTTCAGGCTTTTATTCCTGTCTGCTTTTATTGTCAGTAAATCTGTCATTTCATCAATATTTACATCACTAAAATCCTGTTCCAGATACTTTCTATATTCTTCTGCTGTCATAATCCCCCTCCTCATAAACTCCTGTCTGAATCTCCACCGCTCTGGTAATCCTCCGCATTGCATCAGAACTGACATGACCACATTTTTGGATAATACTCTGAACATCAATGCTTGTGATCTGTTCCGCCAGTACCAGCCCATGCCGTTTCAAGCCAACCATTTCATAACGGTTAATAAACACATGGGTCGGAAGATACCGTTTTTTGTACACCCTTGAAGTAAACGGCACTACCGTTACCACCGGACTGTATGTATTCGCTTTGTTATTGCTGACAACCACTACCGGACGGATTCCACTCTGAAGGGAAGTACCCGGAACCTGTCCCAAATTAACCATAAGGATATCGCCTCTTTCAATTTTCATTTATTCGTTCCTCCCATCTCCTGAAATTTAATCGCAAAGCATCCATTATTAGCTCCACAGGAATACGGCAGAGACATTCAAAAGGAATACTCTGCCGCATAACCTCTATAGCCAATTTTCGATTATTAAACAGTGCTCGCTCGATTCTATTTATCCTCGATACCCCGAATCGTTTATCCTGCTGACGCAGGCAGGGAATAATAACCTATCTGACTGCATTCGCCAGATCACAACCCAAATGCTCCCGCACACAGGCTCCGACAGTTCATAGGTTTGCCGGTTACAGACTTTTCACAGTCCACAAGTGTATCGCACCCTATACAGATCGTCGCATCATCAACCTGCCAGTTGATTTTCGGTCAGTGCTTATTCGCTCGTCCGATGTTCATCAGAGTCATGGCGGCAGTTTCCTTGTGCTTCCTGCATAAGATGTCACGTCAGTTATTACTGGGTATTCAGTTTCCAATGTGCTTTTGAGGAGTCCTTAAAACTCTCTCTAATTACTAAATTCAACTGACTTGCCCGGATGCAAAAAAATCTGCTGATTTTTTAAAAAATATTTTCCTGATACATTCTCCGCATCTTGTTTAAAATTGTATTCAGCTTGTACGCCAGAACCTGCCGGGACACTCCCATAATCCCTGCCAGCTGTACCTGCGTTTTATTCTCAAAATAAATGCCATAAATAATCATCCGTTCTTCTGCATCCAGCTGATTAATTACCTTGTGGATATCTCGTCTCTCCACACTGCTGATCACGCTGTCTTCCACATCACAGCTATAGTCCGGAAAATCCTCGATAGAGAATTCATAATCCTGTCCATTCGTCTCGCTGTAAGGAATTTCCCGCAGTTTCCGTTCAACAACCTCACCTTTTTCATTCTTAATTTCGATCTTCCTTGGCTGGCTGCTTCGATAAAAATTATTCATGGCATAAGCCACTTCCTTTGTGATTTCAATCATCTTTCCATCTACATTTGCGTAGTATTTCCCGTCGTATTTATATGGATGTTCAATATACATATCCGTCCTCCTGAATTTGAAATTTGTTTGTTAGTTTCAAATTCAGAAGGCGGTCCTCTGATCTGGTTCATGCCTGCTCCACCAACTACTGCCAGGTAAAACCTGCAGGTATTGGCTGAAAAATTCAGGCACGAAAAAAAGCCCCAGTAGTCTTTTTTAACTACTGAGGCTTCCGTCTCTCAAATTTAATTCAGTTTTCTATGCCTTCTTTCATCAGCATAACCATTGTATCAGAGTAAAGTTCAGAAAGTGTCCGTTTACAGGGCTTAAAAGTTCATTATTCTCATTGGATTGTACACATTTTCAAGGGAAATGTTCACTTCCTCTTTTCCCCTAACAGTTCATCCATTTTTTATCTGAAAATCTAAGGATTTTCCATCAGCTCTCCATCCACATACATTTGGAACTTTTCCGGATCATGGACAATATCATAGTCTTGTCCCCATTCAACAGGCTTATATTCCACCACCATTACCGGCTCCTGTCCTTCTATCTCATCTTCCCAGAGATATACTCTAAGATTCAGGCTGGTGGCATACCCATAATCTGTAGAGAATCTAACAGACTGAAAAGAATTATCCTTGCATTTTTTGACAAGGAGTTTTGCAAAATCCTCTTTATCTTCAATCTGTTTTCTGTTTGCCACAACAGTAAGTGTTTCATCCTGATTCATTTTCATACTGCTAATGACATCCGGCTCTCCCTCTTTATGTTTCTGCGCACAACCCGAAACCAAGGCTACTGCCAATAACAGACATATTAACGCATACTTTTCCTCTTCAATTTAATAATCACCTCTGTTCTGCTGTTAAAGTACCTACTGCATAGTTAATTACTTCCTCCGGTGTTGGTCGATCCCCCTTTATTTTAACTTTGCGCCATTCTGCCTGTACCTCTGGATCCGGGCTATCAAATCCGGCATCAATCGCTCTCTGGATTTCCGCATATACCTCTTCCGGAGTGGTATGGAATTTTTCAGCAACCTTCTCAAAAATAGTTTTTCTGTGCATTTTATATCTCCTCTTTTTGGATTAGTATTAGTTCTTTAGAACTACTATAGCACAGATAAAAACAAAACAGAATCCCCATTCGTTTGACAAATTGTGACAAAAACCGCAAAAAAAGAAGGGCTTCCGCCCTCCTCATAAAAACTATTCTGTTAATGCCCTGACCGCTTTGATGATTTTCTTCTGCTCTTCTTTTGGAAGTTTCCCGATCATTTCTGATAATTCATTCGTCACACCAGTTACAGAATGTGCCACAACATCTATCAGAAGTGAATCTGCAGAAACTTCCAGAGCGTTGGCTATCGCAACAAACGTATCCAGTTTTGCGGCTTTCAATCCCCGCTCAATCACGCTTACATGTGTCGGACTTAATTCCACCATGGCAGCCAAATCTTCCTGTGTCAGACCTTTTGCTTCCCTTGCCATCTTAATTCTCTGTCCTACAGCTTTCAGATCCATCGCAGCACCTCCTTTAGAACTATTTTTCGGTCTAAAGTTAGTATAACTACCGACTGTTGCGATATACAGAAGCTGCAAAACAAGTTATCGTTCTATAGAACTAATACATGATTTATTCCATAAAATAATCCATCCATTGATAGCCGCAAGAAGGTGTCCTATTTCCTAACAATCTTCTGTACAGTATCGGCTGATCAGATGCATCCAGCTTGTATATTTATTTTTTTGACATACTTTCTGACAAACAGGATTCTGCGTCAATATAGAAAACATTTTCTCATAATCAAATTCCCACGCATAGCCTTTTAAATGCTTTTCGACTGCTTTCTTATCTGACTGTTTCAGTTGCCATATCAAACGCTGGATCTCTCCTTCCTGAAGGTTTCCAACATTTCTGCATATGTACCGAAAGAATTTCAAGGTCGCATATTCATCATGCCATTTCTGTTTTTTGTTCTGAACCTTCCTCTCTGCCTGCTGATCCCGGATAATATCATCTGCAATCTTTACCATTGAATTTTCGTATCTCATCCCACTCACCTACTCTTCTTCCACACCCAAGGAGGGTTTGAATCTTTTGTTTTTTGCCTGCGGCACTACGATCTCGTAAAAGTAGAAGCCAAGATACCGCAATGCCTGTTTCTTCATTTTATAAAACGAAGTCCTTCCAATGCCAAGTTCCTGCTGGACTTCCACATCCGTTTTATTGTAATGGCTGCAAAAACAGGAATGGATAATCTCACTGAGCATCACTCCGTCCGGGGCATAATACTTTACCAGTGTAATCCCCCGGTAAACCATATCCGACAATCCATATATGACCATCAGATTGTTCATTTCATGCCTCAGTTTCGTTACATTCAGCTGTTTCCCGTAAACATCAAGATAGCTCAACGCATATGCCATATCCTCATTGATCTTCTCCTGGCACTCCATTTCCAGTTCTTCCAGTACCATCTTATTTTCCAATATCAGTTTCTGGTAATTCACCATCAATGCCTTTATGTCTTCATGATGCCTGTCCATGGTTACTTCCAGATAATCCTGTGCATGGGTCGCCATCTGGAACGTAACCTCTTTCATTGATTTAATTGCATAATCTCTGTCTGTCATAAATCTTTATTTCTCCTTATCAACAATCACACTAACTGGTAGGTCTTGCAGACCAGTTCGCCTTCCCCATGATTTTGATGGAAAGCAATCTAAATTACTCTTTGCAGGATCCATATCCTAAATGGTATTTGTGGGGAATACCAGCTGATCAGAATACGGATCCTTATGTAAAACCAACGGGATATAAAGGGAAAGTGACTATCTCCGCCGGTTAATATTCTTCCTTTTAATTATGAAATCTTCCTTTCCATAAACCATTTATCCACTTCAAAAAACAAATGGCTTTCCTTCCCCTGTACCATACAGGTGTACATCGTACCAACACCGCCTGCTTTCCTGCTGGCGCAGCGTTCAATCTTAAGCACCTTATCAATCTTGTATTTTCTGCCGTCTTCCCAAACAAATAAAATTGGAATCAGGCATCCTTCTTTACTGAACTCTGCTACCACATCAACATATACCTTATTCATGCCGCACCTCCATCACAGGATTTCGATTGCTCTTGGAGATGCCGGAACTCTCCGGATATATCCACTTTTCTCTAACTGCCTGATCCTGGAAAATACCGTTGATGTTGAAGCAACTCCCAGTAATGCCCCCAGTTCCCTGACTGTTGGCGGAAATCCATGCTCCTCAGTAAATCTTACAATGCACTGATAGCTTTCTTCCTGTTTTCTGGTTAATGTCTTTTTCAAATCTATCCCTCCCATTATCCATGAAAATAACTGTGAGGATGGACCGTATGTGTACCGGCGTCCAAGTGGGATAAGACTTTATCCTGGTACATTGCTGCCCGCTGTATGCTGAAATATCCAAACCGTCGTCTGATCTCATCCACAGCCCGGTCCAGCCTTTCTAATTTTTCCCGTTTCTCCTGATTATCAAATAGATCAAGCTGAACCGGAATATCTTCCATTACCAGATCAGACCCCCTCACGCCAAGGCTCCGTATCGGATGCTCCCATCTGTAATGTTTCTTAAATAATTCAAATGCTGCTTTTACAATTTCATCCGTAATATTCGTCGGCTGGCTGATACGCTTCTGCCTTGTGATGCTGTTCAGCCCGTTATCCCGGATTGATATTTCCACCACCTTACATTTAAAACCATGTTTCCGTAATCTGGCAGATACACTCTCCGATAATGCCATCAGAATAATCCAAACATCCAGATCTGTTTCCAGGTCTCTCGGTGTCGTTGTACTGTTTCCAATGGACTTGACCGGAGCTTCATATCCTTCCGTACAAACCGGATCCGAATCATATCCATTTGCAAATGCCCATAACACCAGACCGATTTTTCCAAAATGGCTGTCCATCAACTTTTCATCTGTCTGTGCCAGCTGGCCAATGGTATGGATCCCCAACTTCTGCAGCTTCTTGTTTGCCTGCCTGCCGACATACAACAGATCTGACACCGGCAGACCCCAGACGATTTCTTTGTAATTGCCACGATGAAACTGTGTGATGGCATCCGGCTTTTTATAATCAGAGCCAAGTTTTGCGAATATCTTGTTCCAGGAAATGCCAATACTCACGGTAATGCCAAGTTCGTACTTAATCCGGTCACTGATTTCCTGGGCAATCTTCATTCCATCACCTTTGATACTGCTGCTTTCCGTCACATCCAGCCATCCTTCATCTATTCCATACGGCTCAATTTTGTCCGTATACTCTGAATAAATTTCTCTCGCCATACTGGAAAACCTCAAATACAGATCCATCCTTGGCGGCACAAAAATGATTTCCGGACAAACCTGTTTTGCCTGCCAGAGCGCCATCCCGGTTTTTACACCACATTTCTTCGCAATATAATTTGCCGTCAACACAATACCATGTCTTGCTTCCGGATCGCCGCCTACAGCAAGTGGCTTTCCCGCTAGTTCCGGATGATGCAGCATTTCTACGCTGGCATAAAAACAATTCATATCACTATGTAAAATTGTCCTGTCACCCATCCTTTTCTCACCTCCGTCCGGCTTTCTTATCATTCCTTGCATGGTTAGTATAAGCCGACACTATGGGGATAGTCAACTGACATTTTGGTTGTATAATCTACATATTGGAGATTTTTCTTGATTTTCTTGTATATGTGCTGTATAATGCACCTATAAGAATCTAACGGAATTTCATAGAAGTGAGGCGAATATATGCGTTCTATTGGCAGGATTATTGCAGAAAACAGAAAAAAGAAAGGGCTTTCGCAGCCAAAGCTTGCGGAACTGCTTTCACAGCAGGGTATTGACGTTACAGCGAAGGCAATCTCCAAATGGGAGACAGATGCACGAGAACCAGGACTGCATGTTTTTCTAACTCTCTGTAAATTGTTGGATATTGAAGATATTTATGATGCTTATTTCGGGAAAAATCCATACAGTGTAATGGACGGTCTGAATCAGGAAGGAAAAGATAAGATAAAAGACTACGCAAAAATACTAAAAGCCTCCGGCTTGTTTGAACCGGTAGTTGCAAACATTATTCCTTTCCGTAAAAAAGAAATTTTTATGGATATCTTCGGAGATGCAGTTTCTGCAGGTACCGGTAATTTCCTGACAGATGCGCCAAAAGAATCTTATGAAGTTGGCGATCTTGCCCCGGACAATGCAGACTTCGGAGTCCGGATATCTGGTGACAGTATGGAACCGGAATACCACAACGGGGAAATTGCATGGATTCAACAAAAAGACAGCATCTGCAATGGAGAGATTGGCATTTTCTATCTCAATGGAGACGCCTACATCAAAAAACTCCATGATGAACCAGATGGATTATTCCTGATCTCCCTGAATAAAAAATACAAACCTATCGCAATTCAGGAATCGGACTCTTTTAAAATATTCGGCAGAGTTGTCGGCAAGTGTGATGCTTCCGACATCCCCGGTTTTCAATAATCGTAATACAGTCCGTGCCATTCAAACCGGCTGTTGAAACAATAATAAAGTTAAAGGAAGTGATTGGATGGCAATCAGCAACATTCTGAAAGACATTCGTGTGGAGCGAAATCTAATTCAAGAAGACCTTGCAGAAGCAACCGGCTCCTGCAGCCGTACCATCGGCAGAATTGAACGTGGGGAGCGAAACCCCTCGTTGGAAATGGCAATCCGACTTGCCCATTATCTGAATATGAGCGTGGAAGAGATTTTCAAATTGGACGATGACACTTCTTGTCAAGAAAAAACCGAGGAATGAATCCCCGGTTTTTTTGTATTAATAATTTTGATTCCTCAACATAAATCTATTGATGTATTTCATTTCCAATGACTTAGTTTCGGTACACCTCTACTTCCTTATACACCCAAACTTGTTCCACCGGCCAATCCTCATTTGCCATTAAGTTGTCAAGACTCTATAGTATAATACTCGCCCTGTACAGAATCACCGGTATATTCCAATAATCCAGTCCAATCTGTGAACTTGGTAATCATGAGAGTTTTGTCATGTATCTCTTTAGATGCATTTACAAACCATACAAGATGAAACTTCTTAATATCTAAGAATTTGTCCAAAGCATCTTTCCGAATAATCAATCCAGCTTTTTGTTTTGTCAAATCAGTATCAAAAGCTATGAGTACACCTGCTTCATCGTAATAATATCCATCATACTTCTTTTGCCTAAGTTTCAACGTATTAATGATTTCTGCACATGGATGGAAATACGAAAGGGCATCTTCTTTAGATGCATCAAATTCTTCCTCCCATATTAAGTCTTGCGTAGCATTTAGCACTTTACCCAAGTCTATTGTCACCGGTTCTTCTTTTGTGTATGTTTTGGTAACGGTCGGAATTTTAAAGTTTTCATCTAAATCTATTTCCGATTCAAACTCTACTTCCTCAGCATCAGCTTTACCTGAGTACTTCTTCAATAATGTATCTATCCAAGAAAACTGTGGTTCTTCAACTGTACTAGTAACCGATTTTGTTTCACCAGTTCTTAATTCAATATCTTTCAATTGCCAGCCTAACACAGATTTACTACCACTCGACCATGGATACTCCCTGCTATACAGAGTATACGTTTCTGGAATCCCAGTGATATCACTATTAAGCAGATTCACATTTTTACCTGCATACTCTTTTAATATAGCCAATTGCTCATCCGTAACAAAATATCCATACAACCAATTCCACACCATCAGTTTGTCATATGCTAGATCATTTCTACCGGTATCGGCATATTTAGACAGAACAACCCATTGATTTCCTCCATCATCGGTTAATAATAAGTCTTCTTTCTGATGTACAAAAAAAATTGAATTAGAGTTCGTCCATATATCTTCATCAAATGCAGAATCGTCTTTAACAGTATGATTCTCTTGAACGGACTCCCTTATATGCTCATTGATTTGTGAAAAATAAGGGGCATCATCACATAATAAATTATATGCATTCAATGTTGGATCAAAGTCTTTTACATAAGGCTCCCATGGACCATCGTATGATACAATCTCCTCTTCCATCGAAAACCGTTTCTTCATGGGATAATAATCTGAGATTCGAGCTAAGATATTATACATAGCAATCCACTGATACTTTTTCCCAATACGTTCTGTCTTTAACACACGATGCCTGTCATATGAAAAACGGCTCACAAATCTATCATAATCATCGAATAACTCTCCCTGGTAGCCCAGTTCATTAATGATATAATACATGGCATAATTGAATATTTTGTAGTCATCTACCTCAAAATTTCGTAATGCACTTTGAAAAACATATCTACCAAAATCTCCATACATACCGATTCCTTCGAATCGCATAGAATGCTGAATATAAAATAAACCGTTTTTAAAGTCTTTATCTGAGTATTTTTGATCATCTATATCTGGAATAGGAATTGATTTATACTGTGGTTTTATTTTTTCAAATTCATAATCTTGAAGTTCACCTGGATACTCCATCAAATATCGTTCAATAATAAGTCTTGCATAATCTCTTAATAAAATATCCGGATATATCATATCCTTATTAAAGATGTCCTCAAACACAAAACAAACCAATGACTTAAATGTTTCCTTATTTTCATAATTACGTTTTACACAAGCTCCAAATGCAATCCCATAAAGTCTTTGAATCACATAAGGATCATTTACATCAGAAAACATTTTTAAAAGATACTCTGTATACTCAAAATGATCTTTTAAAATTTCAATCATAGCCTTCGACGTTGTATCACGAAGCCAGCGATTTGAAGAAGTAAGTACCCATGAGAAGAGAATCAGTAACAGCCTGATTTGTTCTTTATCAGAAACCTCAAGCACTTCTCCTTTGTTGTAAATTTCAATTAACTGGACAATACGATCATCATCTGAATTTCTTCCATTAATGAATGTTGTCCAAAGATAATCTCTTTTGGCAAGGGAATACCTCTTCAGTACATCGTATAAGGCATCTGCATTCAACAGATGGCCTTGTTTTACCGAATTATTTATAAAGGCATTCCATAAAATAGACGGTTCTATAGAATACTCGTTACACAGTTTTAACAATTCCGGAATGGATAAATAGTTTTTACTTCTCCACTCAAAAGATTCAATATATGTTCTAAACAAATCCTTTCTTTCTGATTCATCGTTTATAGATTGTATAATATCTATACATTCTTTTCCAAATTTTTTAGCATATAAAGCACAAACATGTGCGAACAAATCTTCGCTTCCCCAGTTTTTAAACTCCCCATCAACAATACCTAACACATGCTCATAAACATATTTTCTAATTTCTTCTTCAGTCTGAAACATTGAAAGAATTGTCTTTGCCGAGAAATAGTCATTCATCTGATCAAACGAAAAATACACATAGTTCTTGCCATCCGATTCATAGTCGTGAAGAATATTTTCCCGTATGAGCTGCGTAATAAACGGCCTGGCTACCAATCCCAATGAATCCCAAATTGGCATCGATTCTATCTCACTTTTTTCAAAATGACGCTTTCCTGTAAGAAGAGTCTGTTTAGATATAGCTTCCACTATAGGCAGAACTAAGTTATCTGATTGATCGTAACCTGCTGTTTCAATAGCTTTTTCCAATTTCATATGAAGCTTGTCATTAGCCTTTTCTAAAAGTCTCTCATACAATACCGGCAACTCCACTTCATCACCTTGATATGTTTTACAATACAGCGTTAAAAACAATGGATTGTCAATATTGGCAGTGAACATATGCAGTGGAGTAAACTGTATTCCATAATAACCAAGAAATTTTCTTGCAGCCTCAAGTGGATTGTTTCTGAATCCCCTATGCTCCATTTTCGCAACATTATCCAATTCAAGGAATCGTTCTGGAAGAATTGAATTCTGATATTCACTTCTAAACGAAACAGCCAAACGGACGTAGTTCTTTTCACTTACTTTTTTGTACAATATAGGCAAAACAGATTTCCACAATTGTGGTTTCCAGCTTTCATTTAATGCATCAATAAGAATTGGCACTATTTTTCCATTTGTTTCTCCAATTACTTCTAAAATATCAATGAGGTCCTCAAAATCAAAATCTAATCTCAAATTATTCTTTAGTTGTTCGAATATGTTGATATCAGAAAGGCAATCACTCCCAATGATTAACAAAGCATTCTCGTTTGCATTAAGTAACGAAATCGCTTCATTTGCAAAGAGTTGCGTCTTGCCAATACCAGCTTTTCCTTCAACTATCAGAATCTTTTTGTTAAGCAGATTCCTCTCAATTTCAGATAACTCTAACCGATAAAACAAATTCTTGAGTTTATTTAATTTCCCCAGATATCTTATTAATCCAGCTGCCTTATTTTTGTCCCTACCTTTTATTTCTTCATACTCAAATTGTGCATCCGCAATTTTTGTTTCTATTTCGGTCATATCATGTTCAAATTCTGTAGAAATCATTCCTTGCCAGTTTTCAACATCATGAATACAATCGAACTTCACATCTGGTATTGTGACAATGAATTCAGAAAGTTTACGAGCATATTTATATAAGCTATCACCATCAAGTTCCCACCGTAATGAAGCAATTTCTTCGACAAGATTTCTTTTTCTATCATTGTAATAATCTAGTGCACTCTGATTTTGCAAAAAAATAGATAAATTCCTTGATGCCTCTGTATCTACATTAAAATCGGCATTAAAACGTTCACCAAGAATATTAACTGTTATAGCTGCCTTATTTACAAACCACTCATGTGAAATACCATGATCATCAAAGTAATATTTCCCCAAAAACGGATATTTTCGAACAAGATCAAGTATAGTTGTATCCGTTATCGGTTGTAATGCAATACCGGCATCGTTTAACAATTTTTCAATGCCCTTATAACTATCGCAGGTAGTTGTGAGCGCCTTATTACAGAATAAATAGATGAGGTCTAACTTTCCTTTATAATGCTTAACTGCTTTTTGTGCCGACTCTCTGATTTGATTGTAATCAGCATCATTATCAAAAAATTTAGCTTGATAACCAATGTATCTGTTGTTTACTTCATCCAATATAGGTTCTGATTCGATTCCTGGATTATTCGGATTACTATGAACATATTTGCACACGTTATTCTGAGAAAGGAATTCATATGTAAATAATTGTCTGCTCAAATCTTCAAATTTATATCTAACGCCACGTGCATCATTATTGCTCGTGATAAATCGTTCCCACGTAATCTGTCCTACTGCCATGGTTCCACCTTCCTCTCCATCTTAATCTTTATTGTATCTTTTTTCTTGCTCATAAGAAACATTTTTAATCACCTAATGATGCCATTCCATCGTATATTCTTCTTCTGATGTACTCTCATCTATTCCCTGATTAATAATTTGAAATCCATAATGCTGGTAAAATGACACTGCTCTCATATTCTTCTTATAAACATTCAATCTCAAATTATCTCGTGACTTCATAACGGTATGAAGCAGTCCCGTCCCGACACCTTTCGATTGTTCCGCTGCTCTTACAAAAATCCCTGCAATATAGGTATCAATCAAACCGATAAATCCTCTGATCTGTCCATTTTCTTCTGACACCAATACTTCAGCTTTTGGAATCATTTCTCTGACCATTTCATAATTATTTTTCCAATAATCTGTCTCTATAAAAGAATGTGACTCCATATTGACCTGAAGCCATATGGACATTACCTGATCCAAATCCTTATTTTCAAAGCTTCTTATCATTTCCGCAATCCATCGATCAAATCATAACTCATATCCAGAAAATCCAATATTTTCGATTCTCCTACTGTTCCATCCAACAAAATCGTAATCCAATGCTGCTTATTCATGTGATAGCCCGGCAGAAAACCATAGGTCTGGATAATCATTCCTGTCATTTCCGGATCACATTTAACATCTATAATTTCCACGGTATCATCTCCATCCAATCCAAGTTTGGATCTCTCAACATTCATGATCACCGCATACCATTTTCCATTATGATGACGAAGCACTGCACTATCTGGAGAACTGCTCCACAAATATTCAGGTATTGTTCCATACTGCTTCTTCACATATTCAAAGATTTCTTCTCTATCCACTCTTTTTTTCACCTCTGGATATTCTCGTATCTTGAAATAATCATACCACATTTTCATGAGCTGCACTACCTGTTCAGTTTCTCAAATTCTTTTGCAATTCTCTATTTCACCTGAATTTATCTATTAGAGGGTAGAACAGCAAGGACAGGAAGTGTATATACACTTCCACAAAAATGGCAATTTAGGGAACCCTGCCCTAAATTGAAAACCTCGAAGCACCCCAAAACCGAATTACGTACAGAAGGAGAAAATGGACATGTCAAACAGAAAAAGAAACATCCAAATATTGTTTTGTGTTACTCCAGAGGAAAAGAAGCTGATCCGCCAAAAGATGATTCTGTCAAAGACAAGAAACATGGGCGCCTACCTTAGAAAAATGGCTATCGACGGTTACATCATCAATACCGACACAGCCCCTATAAAGCAGGTTTATGAAGAGATGCACAAAATCGGTGTGAACATCAATCAGATTGCAAAAAAGGTAAATACCACCGGTGATTTGTACCCGGAAGAAATGGAAGAATTGAAAAGGATGGTAAGCAAGATATGGCGTATATTAAAATCTTCCCCATTAAAGTAACTGACAAAAAAGCCCTAGACTATATTATGAATCCGGACAAAACCGAAGAGAAATTATTGATTTCCAGTTTCGCCTGTTCCCCAGAATCTGCTGATCTGGAATTTGCTTTTACCAGAGAAGAAGGTAAAAAGAACGTGATGGACAAAGGCAACAATCTGGCATTTCATTTAATTCAATCTTTTAAGCCTGGAGAGGTTGATGCTGAAACCGCACATAAGCTCGGCAAAGAATTTGCTGACGAAGTACTAAAAGGGAAATATGAATATGTCATCAGTACCCATGTTGACCAAAACCATATTCATAACCATATCATTTGTGCGCCCATAAGGTGCAGAGTAAATCCGCTTAGCAAGCGGCAGGCGTGAGGTTTCATGCCTGTGGTCAACGGCTAACCTGGATGGGGAAACCCAAAGGGGACAATAGCACGACCGTAAAGCTGCGAGTTGGCAAGTTGTCATGCCACGACTGAGCAGCAAGACCAAAGTTCATATGAGGATAAAGCCTACACTGGTTGAACGGCAGTCCGAGGGACATTTGTGGTGGTCGTAACGGAAGACAGCTACATCCGTTGCGCTGTGCATCTCCATCAGAAAAAATGACTGGGAGGAGCGAAACCAATGTGCAGCCCGTATGTATCAGCATAAAAGGACGAAAACCGTATCCGACAATGAACATTGCTTTTTACTCTGCTACTAAATGGGGATTGCCTAAGTTGGAACGCTCGCAAGAGCTATGGGCGCAGGCCTTGAATATCCAATATGGCAACGGAGCCGCCGTAGTAGTCCGAACGTGTTAATGGCACGCACATGGCGAAGGGCGGCAGTTCATTCAATTCAATGCAAAAGAAAGGAAGGTGCGTGAGGCACTATGAGAAATCCAGAAAATGTATTGAACAGTCTGCAAGAGCATTCAGCTCAATCCGGCTATGTCTATGACAGATTGTACCGCAATCTGTTCAACCGGGAATTTTTCTTACAGGCATATCAAAATATCTATGCCAGTCAGGGAAACATGACCGCAGGCACAGACGGACAAACCATCGATGCAATGAGCCTTGAAAGAATCGACAGGCTCATTGCTACCCTGAAAGACGAATCCTACCAGCCCAAGCCGTCCAGACGGGCATATATTCCCAAAAAGAACGGAAAACTCCGTCCTCTGGGTATCCCGTCCATTGACGACAAGCTGGTACAGGAAGTTGTCCGTATGCTGTTGGAATCCATCTATGAAAACAGTTTTGAAGACACCTCCCATGGCTTCCGACCTAATAGAAGCTGTCACACGGCTTTGAGAATGATTCAAAATCGCTTTACCCGGTGCAAGTGGTTTGTGGAAGGAGATATTAAAGGCTTCTTCGACAATATCGATCATAATGTCATGATTGGCATCCTTCGCAAGAGAATTAAAGATGAGCGTTTTCTGCGCCTTATCCGTAAATTTCTCAACGCAGGATATATGGAAGATAACCAACTGCATCAGAGTTACAGCGGCACTCCGCAGGGCGGCATCATCAGCCCCATACTTGCCAATATCTATCTCGACCAGTTCGACAAGCATATGGCCGAATACAAGAAACTGTTTGACCGTGGGAACAAGCGAGCCGTCAATGTGGAATACCGCAAGCTGAGCGATAAGAGAATCCGACTCAAAAGAAAGCTGGCAAAGGCGCAGTCCGAGGAAGAAAAGCAATCCCTTCTGGAAAGCATCCGGGAACTGGATAAGGTACACAAATCCATCCCCTGTAAAAATCCAATGGATACAAATTTCCGCAGACTGCAATATGTCCGCTACGCTGACGATTTCCTTATCGGTATCATCGGAGCCAAAGAGGATGCACAGGCTGTTAAACAGGAAATCGGCGCATATATTGCCGAACAGTTGAAATTGGAACTGTCGGACGAAAAGACGCTGGTAACCAAGGCAACAGACCGGGCAAAATTTTTAGGATTTGAAATCAGGGTCACACCGCAGAGCAATCACACCAAGAAAACAAAAAGCGGTTCTACAGCCAGAAATTACAGCGGCCATGTAATGCTGGAAGTCCCGACTTCCGCCGTTCAGAAAAAGTTGCTGGAACTGGGAGCCATGAAAATCGATGTTCGCAATGGAACAGAGATTTGGCAACCCACGCATCGTGGAAAACTTGTTGGGCGAACAGACCTGAGTATTCTTGACCAGTACAACGGCGAGATACGAGGATTCTGTAATTATTATGCGATTGCAAACAATCGCTCTAAGCTCCACAAGTTCCGCTATATCATGGAGTACAGTTTTTATAAAACTCTGGCCTGTAAATACCGTACAACAAAACGCAGAATCATTGCTCAATATCGTATCGGCAAAGACATCGGCGTAAAATTTCAAGACAAGCATGGCAATGAGCGCATTCGACTACTGTGGAAAGGCAGTCTCGCCAGAGACCCCTACCCACTGGGAAAAGAAGCGGACATTATCCATAAGCCCAAGGGCATCTTGAAAAAGCCCAGTCTTGGCGCACGATTGAAAGCAAATCGGTGTGAATGGTGCGGAAAAGAAACTTCAGCGCTGGTAATGCACCAGGTAAGAACGCTGAAAGAGCTGGATGAAAGTCAACCGTGGGCAGCTTTTATGAAGAAGATTAACCGGAAAACTCTGGTGGTCTGCGAAAGCTGCCACGCCAAAATTCACGGCGCAGACTGTGAATGGATAGAGAGCCGGATACAGCGAGAGTTGTAAGTCCGGTTCGGGGGCGAGTGCTCGGAAACCTACCGCAGCAATGCGGCAAGGCGCTGGGTACTTAGCCTACTTAATGCTACCAGCTTTGTTGATCATCATAAATATGTCTCCAACAAACGCAGCTATCATAAGATCTGCCGGATCGGCAACCGTATTTGTCAGGAAAACGGTCTGGTCACCAGTATGCCAACCGGCGAAAAAGGAAAATCTTATAAAGAAAATATGGAATACCATCGTGGGAACAGCTGGAAAGCAAAACTAAAAGTCGCTGTAGATAAAGCGATCTGGTCATCCATAAACTATGATGAGTTTCTTCAAAAAATGAAGCTTACCGGATATGAGATCCGTCAGGGAAAGAACCTGGCTTTCCGGGCACCGGAGCAAAAAAACTTTACAAATATGAAATCTCTGGGTAGCTATTACACGGAAGAAAATGTATTACTCCGCCTTGAGAAGAACCGGCATAAAACAAAATCTCCACGTAACGTCTCCAGAGAAGTACGGCTTTTTGTCAGCATCTCTGCTTACGTGAGTACCGGCAATCGTGCCGGATTTGAACGGTGGGCACAACTCAATAATCTGAAAGAAGCAGCCCGAACCTTCAATTATCTATCCGAAAACAATTTGCTGAATTACGAAGACTTTAGGCAGCATATTGCAGATATTGATAATTCTTTTATTGCTACGGAACAGCGAATTTCTGAATTAAGCTCTGAAATATCCCACCAGGAACTTATTCAGAAACATTGTTCGTCCTACCGTACCTGCAGAAAAATAGTAGAAGATGCAAAAACAGCACCGGATCCTCAGAAATATAAAGCCGCTCACCAGTCAGAATACAAACTGCATGATTCCTTAAAACAGCAATTACAGGAACTGGGCATTACCAAATTACCTTCCCCGGAGAGGCTACAGAAAAAAATTGATAATCTAAGAAATGAACATTCCTCTGCTGTCAAGGAAAAGCAAGATTTGGAAAAAAAGCGCTCAACGATAAATACCATAACTGCCAATTTCAACACCTTGTTATCCAATGACGCACATTTTAAGAACACTTCTGAACACCGACAAGCGGAACATGATTTATAATAATCTCCATATGTAATGAGCTAAGGTCAAATACACTGTACATCACTGACCCTAGCTCATTTTTTACTCTTCATCAATTTCAAAGACTTTCCGGTATTTCTTTCTTTGGCTTTCTAATGGCATCTGATCACAAAACTCTTGCATCCATTCTTCACATATAGATACCATTTCTTCTACAGGAAAATCATACTCCCCATATCCTATATCCCAGTCGCAATCTTTACTTCGTTCTCCATACTCTACCAGCAACTCCGGAAACATTTCCATGGAGAAATAAATCGAATACTCGCTCAATCCCAGCGCATCAAACAAGTACATAAATTTATTAAAATCCCCGACTGTCATCGGAATTCTTTTCTTGATTTTATCTCTATAGTTATCTCCACACATTCGCAAGAATTTGTTTTCCTGAGAAATAATATCTTTTGTTTTTTTCATCGGCTCTCTTCACTCCCGCTATCCATTTTATCTTCTGGTGCATATATAGCCATTATACTGCTACTGCCATCATCATGATCAATATGTATCCAATAATCTCTTATCCAATACCCCGTGTGGCTTTTCCCCAATGTATACAGTTCATTTGTTTGAAAATCCACAATACATACTTCCGGAAATCTACCCTTGGAATCGCTCCATTCCATTTCATCCTGATACATGGAAAGGACTTTATCCAGACAATCCTGGCACAAGTATTTTTTTATCACTTCAAAATCCGGTATACTCTTTTCTCCGTAATTCACTTTACCCTCAAAAATCCCATGGTTGGGCATCCCATTGATCTGGAAACTGCACTCTTCCTCTCCATGTGAAGATGACGTAATACTTAATCCCCCATCACTGATGATTTCCGTACCATCATCAGAATATACACGAGTATCTAATGTTGATATTTCCATTGTATTCAAACATACTAAACCCAACATTCCCGATTTTCTGTAATATGGCATCAAGCTTCTTTCATTATTTCCGCAAATGCAGCACTCTTTCTGGCTAATTTCAGATTTTACATCCGGAATTTGAAAATTATTCTCTGCTTTTGTTGTTACCACATTCAATTTATGTACGCATCCCGTACAAAGCAGTGCAATCACAATTGCACCAAGTATTCCTTTTTTCTTCATTCCTACCTTCTCCAACACACAAAAAAAAGAACAGTCCAATTTTTTCTTGAACTGCTCTTATTTCTTTAGACTCCTCATAAGAGATAACACAATCTCTCTTTCTTTAACTTCCAATCCATCCCATATATCCAATAACTCTGTTTGATCAGATGTCAAATCTAATTTGCCACTGTCTCCTGCAAAAAACTGAGCTAACGATATTCCAAATGCATCACATATTTTCTCAAGCGTTGGAATCGTCGGAATGCTGTCTCTGGACATTATATTTCCTAATGCTGTCTGCGACATTCCCGTAAGCTGTGAGAGTCGATATTTAGAATACCCACGTTTTCTGCATAATTCAGAGATTCTTTTTGGAATATACTCTTCTATACGCAAGTATTTTACACCTCTTCTCTGACCTATTTTTACATTCATTGTAACCACAAATCAGCGAAAAGATTAGAACCATACTACTTATCTAAATACTCTAGTATGCTTGAGTATTTGGGTAAAAAAAAGAAAAGCAGCTCTTAATGCCTATTCAATTGTATTTTTTATCAAATCCATCTTCTTTAAGAAAGTAATGGCATCTTCAATACCAGCCATATACGAAATATCCGCATACCGACAATCTACTGTTTGTAAGCAGGCAATATAGTCATTGATTATCATTCTGTCATGCTCCGGCAAATCAAGATCCATAACTCTCTTTGTCAATTCATCCAGATCTTTCTCATCTTGTTGAAATATCTCATCTTCTGCACAAATCTTGTTTCTGGTTGCATCAATAGCTTCCGCTATTGTCTGGTTCAATACTTCTCTCGTAAGCAAATCCATTCTTTTTCATCCTCCTGTACTATACGATCACCAATTTGGTGACTAAATTGTACAAAGATATGAACTCAATGTCAAATAACAATGAATGACATGATTCGCCGGATTTCGACAATTATTTCTCTTATTTATCAAATTCTCTTTTCCTTTTACATATCTCCCTGTACTCATCCCTTATCAGTGCATATGACAATAAATTTTCCACCAGAGTAATTATTTCAGGCGTATCCATATACAATAATTCTTTATTATATACCGTTCCCAGTTCTATTTTTCCATTTTTAATAATAACAGGATATAGATTTTCAAGCAATTCTTTTAGTTCAGCAGACTTGCCACTTCCAATTTTTCCAACAGTAATTCTGCCATTATGGTAAAAATGATACGCTTCTCCAATCCGAACAATACTTTTGTCAACAGAATATTGCAGTGCATTATGCGGTCTATGATTATCCTGATCCACTGAAACTGTAAGAATTGTAGATGTTCCATAATCAAAAAAACTCAAATTCATAAAAAAAGTCTTTTCGTGATATTTTATCAGGAATGATCTATATGCCCCCTGATATGTTCCACCGGATGCATTTCCACATGATAACATTCTAATACCATAATCCTTAAGCAACGTGAAAATCTTATACTCCCTCTCCGGCAGACTATGACTGGTATCAAGAAAGCATTCCCACAAATTTGTCAAAAATGACCTCATTGATACCGGAGTATCCGGATTAAATTCATAACCGCAATAATAATCCCTATTGTTCTCCAACTCATCATACGAAAAACGGGGTTTTGGAGGCTCCACCAGCAGCACATCCCCTTCTCCTTTTAACATGGTTTCATATTCCGGAAATGATTTCAGCTCTATGTACTGATTTCTCTCTTCACTATACCTTGCAACAATCATATCTATACCGTTTGTAACCGCAATATAATCTGCCCCAAGGCAATCTGCATAATCACATACTTGCTGAATTTCTGCATCACCCAGCATAATTTCTGGTGCTTTACACTCAACAATTGCTAATGGCGAAATTACATCTTTGCTTTTTGTATATCTGTCAATTACCAAATCCGCACGTCTTATGCTGTCCACACCATACTTTGATAAAAGCATTTCCACCTGCAGCATATTAGATGGCACATGAATCACCTTTAACAAAAATTGTATTATCTCCTGCCGGATCTCTTCTTCCGGGGTTTTCAATATCATTTTGTCACGCACCGGATCCAAGAAATATTCTTTCCCATCAGACACGCAAATGTCCGGTAATTTCAAATTTTTCAGCTGTTCTTTAATCTCATACATATCTTATTCCTTTATGAATTACAAATACACATATTGATCTGTTATTTGTTTTAACCTATGCATTCACCATAGTCTGACGTTTCTGGGCTTCCAATATAGTATTTCTCATCTCATCTTCAATTTCAATCTTTATAGTTTCTATCCCAAATTGGCGGATAGTTTCTGCCAGAACAGATTTTCCATTTAATTTCTTCCACTCTATCTCATCACAAACTACAATGATTTTCCGATATGTTTTTCCGGTTATCCTATCTAGTAAGAGCATTTTCAAAATATCATTTGCAATTTTATTATTCTGTGCTTTCTTTGGTTTTCCAATATGAGAAAAAATTTCTCCCACAATACATAACTCTTCTGAATAAAAATCAGGCTGCATGTATGTAAATGGATTATCTGCAAGATATATCTTTCTGTTATGCTCTAATTTAATTTGGAGCCGTTTCTCAATAGCCTCAAAAATATATTGTTCTGCAATCACCTGTTCTTCAGATGACGACTTATGCTTTTCACTCATCTGTTATACCTCTTTTACTCTGGCAAATTCAAATCAGATTCTGTGCATTTACGGATAATGTGCTTTGTTCTATCCAACGGAAGAGGCACTTCATTCTCCGAAAAGTATTCCTTTTTCACAACTTCCACTACTGCTTCGTGATTATCTTTCCCTGCTGGAACAATTACAAAATCCCCAACCTCAATGGAATCATCATCCGCAATATAATAATATCTTTTGTATCCCTCCTCAAATGTCACACTACAGAATATTATGTCGCTACGGCATCTCCTTATCCTTCCATAAACAGACGGATCCATGATTTCTCCCCAGCCATAGAAAGCCATAAATTCAAAAACACTATCAATAAACACTTCCCAACCATCGGGCAGACCTTTTTTGTCATAAGTTCCCCGGATTATTTTTTCTTTTCCTTTTTTCGTGATAACCTTGATAGTATAATCTCTGATTTCATTCGGATCATCTACTACATCTACCGGGTTTCCTTCAATGTGTCCAAACAGTACATCTACATCCAAATCATCCAGCAGGCTGTCAATTCCGTCCTCAACCATATATTTATGTGAAACCGAACATCCAGTTCCGATATTCTGAATCTGTTCGATACTTTCCTGGTTTCTGTCTATGACTAAAGATTCTGTATAATTCCAGACAACTCTATCCAATTCTACGGCTGATTGTTTCGGCATTATTTGGGTAATCCTATGATAATCTACTTCTATTCTATTTACGATATCTGGCTTATAATTTCCATCAAACACATAAAGCTCTGGCATTCCCAGGCTGTCACGTATCAGCTCAGAGAGATCCTCACCCTGTACTTCAAATTCAGAACATAAAGAACCACGGAACTTAAATATCTTCCCTTCTGTATTTGTTAGCTCCAAGCTCCAGTCCCCAACGTCAGTTGCAAAGACTTCTATATAGCCCTCGCTGAAATAATCAGAAACTGCCTCCAGTACTCTCTCTGCAGTTCGTTTTTCCAATTTAAAATTCTTTGTTCTGGACTTTTCATAATGCCCATCACGTCTATGTCCAACCACATATACAGAATACCATACCCGTCCTTCTGAATTGATGGTTAGATGCTGTTCTACTTCCTCATCCGGTTCCGGACACAGACCATACCCCAGACGATTAGAAACTATGCGTACTTTTTTGGGCTTTCCTTTGAAAATAAAAGGATTTTCCCCCGATAATACTGCCAGACGGCTCAACGCAAGAATAAACCATGAACGATTTTCAAATTCCAAGATTGATGTTGCATCATATGCCCAATGATTAAAGTATCTCCATCGGGAATAAATGGCTGAACCAAGAAGCTGAATATCATTTACTTCATCAATAACCTTATCAAGCTCATCATATTTACTTTCCGCTTTTCCATACCTTTCAGAGAAAGAATGTCCGCAATCCATTTGAAATCCAAGAGCCTCACACTCATCCGCCAGATAATGATCGACAAGATCTGTATATGATATTTTTTGATCTCTGAATTTATCAACCCATTTCGTTGCGAAAGCATTAACTTGCTCTAAATATCCCATTCCAAACATACCTCCCCGAAATTATTGAAGTTCCTCCCAAGTTTTACCGTCCAGGTCAGAAGCAATTTTCTCAGTGTCCGGCATTGTTTTATACTTTAACATTTCCGCAAGGTTGAAAAATTTACTCTTTTGGATTGGATTTTTACTGTTTTTTCTAAAATCTATTGGATAAAACTTTTCTACCATAAAATATCTATGACATACTGACCGAAGGTTGTATCCATAGTCCCTTGCACGATGAATTGCCTCATTAATCCTATCTACCTCATCCTGTTTGACCGGTTCACTATTTTCAGAATGATATGTCATCTCACCATTAACTTCTACGGCTAGAATCGTTTTTTGCAACTTGCCAATAGCCCGGATACTTTTATCTTTATAGAGTCCCACGTATCCATGATCAGAATATTTTCGTTCAGCCTGATCATAATACAGATTCAGATCCAGATTATCCTGAAACGTCGTTCCTGCCACTATTGCTCTCATCCATTTATAGCGGTCCGGTATCAGTTTCTCATCAAAACAATAGTTTTTGAAATCTTCCAAGACAGCCATGATTTCTGTATCTCTCTCATCAATCACTTCTTCTATTGCTTCTACAAGTTGCTCGAAAGTCAGATTTACATGCTTAATCGGGTGAACAAGTCGATCCATATTCTCTTTATTGAACTTTTTTAGTTCTTCTTCCAACTCATCAGATAGTTGTCTCTTCATCGGTTTCGGGTCAATCGTCAACAATACTTTAATATCTTCTGCGCCAAACTGATTAAGATGATTTACCAACTGCTGCTTTGTAAACTGATTATACAATTTTGTTTCTACAACTATCTTAAAACTCTTCTGGCTGATCACTGCATCCGGTACACTCTCATCGCCTGCGACCTGTAAATCAAATGTAATTTCCGGACTTTCTTTTTCTCCGAGAATAAGTGAGTTCAACATCAGAAAAAAACGATCCGCATTATAATTATATAACCGTGATAACATCAGCATCGTATTGGATGTATCTACATTCTCTTTTGAATGATATCTCTGAAAATAATGTATCTGCATACAGCACCTCCCAGTATCAGCTGTTTTTAGTAGACTTCTGAAAACGGGCAGATTCTACCCATTTTCTAAACTCCCAGTCCAATGGTACCTCGTCTATCACTTCCATAAGCATTTGCTCATAATCCAAGTAAACCTGATAATCTGATATTCTGCTCCAAGCAGTAGTCAAAACAGGTACCCCATACTGTTTCTTGGCGATATCCATAATATAATTGTCCAATGGAATATGTAAGAAACGGTAGAATGGTTCCACTACATCCGGCACAAGCACATATAAATACTTCAACGTCATATTCACCCATTTTTGTGCCTGTCCGATATAGAATTCTATTCCCTCTGCTTCATATTGGTCTACTATCAGCTTACAAATTGAATAATGCCACTGTGTATATTTTTCCGAATTATCTACGTCAATCAGTTCTGGTATTCTTTCTTCCAAAAGAACATCAACAGACTTTCTCAAAGCGTCTCCATTTTTACCATGAAACCGAATAGTTCTGCACATATCCGTATACGCACTCCGGCTGGCTGCCTCAAACGGATTATCAGTTACTCCGAAATATAGCATCTTCAAAAACTCTAAAATATTACTATCCACAGTGACCTGATGGGCCTGCATTATTCCTTCTTTTTTCGCAACAATCCGCCTGCAGAACTCATCCACTTTCTCCTTTCCATAGTAAGAAAAAGGATCTTCAATAGAATTTCCCATCAAATCCAACCATGGATTGAATATAGCCTGCCCTTTATGATAAAAGTACACGCATTCTTTCATTGAGAAATACCCATTACGATGAGCGATCCAATCAGACTGCTCCCGTGTATATTCCTTTGCTTTTTCTATATCGTACACTATATTCCTCTTTTCTTAAAACCACTTACTCATGTACTACATATTCCATTGGACGTATTAAAGACGTAATCATTTCTTTTTCGTCTTTTGAGCAATGATATCTTTCAAACAAATCATTCTCGCTCCACTCTTTTGTATAGTTAAGAAATGGAACAAATCTAAAGTTTGCTTTTGAAATATTCATTGAAGAATACGTTTCATGCAATAAAAATCGGGGCAATTTTAAACAGAAATACTTTGCAAAATTTATAGCTTCTATTTTTGTATCGAAAGCAGCCAAAAGAAGATAAGAATCTGTAAATACAGAATTTGGTGGAAGCACTTGTATTGTTGAGATAACTCTATATCCTATTGATGGATCCACGCCAACTTCTCCACCTCTTGGAACAACTTTTCCAATAATTACCTTATATTTGGGGATTAAACTATGTTCTTTAATAACATCAGACATCCTAATATATGTAGATGTCATACTATTGCTTTTTTGGCTGCAAAACATAGCTATATTATATTCTGTAGTTGGTGCATTTTTACCCCTAAAGTCAGAAGGTATTCCGAATACGTTACGAGCATAAACAACCGTGTCCATTTTAACATCATTACTGTTCTCAATCTCTTTTATTAGCCTAATTGACTCGTTGTTCCTAATGAAAATATCATATTCATTTAATGGTCTCATCATTGTAGTAACTTTTTCTCCACGTATTGAAGTTATTTCACAGTCACCACTGTAGTCACGATCCCAAAGAAAGTAATTAACACCACCCACTATACTGACATTTTTAAACAACATTTCATTATCAGTATAATCAACGATTTTTCTCATTGAACGATCAGCTAACATATCCGACCTAAATTGATCTAAACCTTTTCCACCAGAGAACCATCTGGATGGCGTAACCATAGATACATATGCTGGATTCAAGGCTTTTGCTTGTGTTACAAAATAATTATAAACCGGTTTCGCACTATAACCTTTTCCGCCACCATCCAAAATCTGATACGGCGGATTTCCAACAATTGCATCAAATTTCATAACGTTATTTCCTTTCTTCCAATAATTCTGTCGTAAAACTTTATCCAAAAACATTTGCGGCTTATTAGACATTGTATTTATGAGATCATCGAAATAGTGAGCATTGATTTTCCCACCACTATACCCCGTCAAAGTCCTTCTTGTAATAGCCTTTGCCATAGGAGTTTTACAAATCACAAAAATATTTTCGTCTACTGTCTGTAACCAGATATCTTGCTTATCTTTTATTGTGAGTTCTTCATTAACAAATTCTTGCAATTTTCTTCTATACACACTATAGGTCACATATAATGGATACAAACCGGTTTTTGAATTTATTTCAAGAATTTGGCTATCCAACTTTCCAAAAATATCAGCAGTTACTTTTCCACGATCTACAAATCTTGGCTCATCCAATTTACCTTCTTCAGTAAATGTTTCATCATAGAAACAGTATCCACCCAAGCAGTCACTCATATGCATATTAACGACACGCCATGGAGTCAATACTGTTTCTTTATCTGGATTTTTAAAATAAGAAAATAATCCAGCGATTTTCTTTACCCTTTCCATTGGATCAAGTGTATCAGCTTCTTTAGCTATATTACGAATCCGCCGTCCAGCTGCAATAAAAACTTCCTCATCGTAATACTTTTGGAATTCTTTAAATTTACTTTTGGTTATTCCATTTGGCATAAATTCATTCCAAGAAGAATCATCTACAATATCAACGAAACGATCCAGGGTGATTTCTTCATCATAAGGAATATCTGCACCATATATTAGCAAAGGCATACGTATAGAAATACCTCGCAGGATACTAATAGCATCATTACGTACTTTCTTTTTCTTTTTCAGTTCTTCAAGTCTGGCTTTCTCCTCTGGTGTCAGTTCTTTCTTTTTCTTTTTTTCAAGTTTTTCCTTTTCTTCGTACTCTTCATTGGTAAGTCCCTGATCATTAACAGTAATATCATTAGCTTTTGGAGCTGCCTTTGAGGAACCAATAATTCCTTTCAAATCATCAAAACGTTTAATATCAATGTCAGTAAGTTTGAATAATTCGTCATTATAAAGATTGGTATCATCAAAACCATTTCGTACAACTTTATCTGCATATGCACGTTTTAATTGCTGCAGAAGCTTTGTTGCACTATATTCTTTCATTTCCGACCCGGATACAGCTATAACAGGACAATAATTGAGAAATTTACCCATTAACTGCTTATCACCTATTTTAGTTTTCCCTGATTTTGCAGATACCTGAACAGCACTTGAAACCATTTTAAGTGTACGGTCAGGCGCAAAATCAAATACATAAGCAGTTTCTTTTATTTTACCGTCTTCATTGCACGGAGACTGTACACGGAAGATAGTCTGCAAGTAGTTTGCAGCAGATGTAGAATACGATCCGGCGAGCATAAATACAGCTGTCCATTCTTTTACAGTTACCCCTGTAGTCAGCTTTCCACATGAGAGTGTGATTGTATATGTATCGTTTTTTTTCGCCTCTTTAATTGCTGCACGAACTTTGGAAAGAGCCTCTTCGGACTTCTCTTCTTCATCTCCATTACCTGCCACATTAACAATATCAAACATACCATTTCCAAATACTTCATGTTTTAACATCAATTTTTTTAATGCTCTGGCTTCTTTTACACCTGGAACCATCCAAAGAGAATGCTTAAAAAGAGAACGGTATTCAGTGTTAGAATATGGATACTGACTGTGTTCATCTTCTGTTGTCATCAGATTAAGAAATGACCAAACATCTGCTTCATGTACAAAATCTCCTACCTCTGCACCTTCTGGCATGTCTGCATAATCTTTACTAAAATCTCCAGTGAATGTACGGAAAAACTCATGAAAATTGAAAGCCTTGTCTTCAAAAGTGATATAATTGCTATTATGTAGCACGTCGCCAAGTGAATATGTATAAATTCTAAGCTCTGGCAGCTCATCATACGGATTGTGATCACCAAAATGTAATTTATCCCATTCAGATTTACATTCCTGTTCCATGATGTAATCCCATGTATATATAGAATTTTCATCATAATCAGTCAAAATATTAAATGGTGTTCCGGATAATGCAAGTAGTTTAGTTCCAGATCCATCTTTAAATACTGCCTTTACAGTATCTTCTCCCAGTGCCGTAGTAGTCCCCTCATGTGCTTCATCAACAATTACACAATCCCAAACCGTATCAAAAATAATATCATTTTTATCAAACTTTCCGCCAACCTCTGACGAGCCACGTAGGTCTTGTATGGAAGCAAAATAAATAAAGTTCTTTCCGGAAGAAAGGAGCTTATCAGCAGTATATCCAGTTGCCTTTGAACCGTAAATATAATCCTCTACACCATAAAAAATTTTAGTAAAATCTTCATACCATCCAGCATCAACTACAGGTCGGTGTGTCAGAATAATAGTTTTTTTGAATTTGCATTGTTTAACAATTTCCAAGGAAACGAAAGTTTTTCCATATCTCATTTTTGCATTAATTAAGAAACGGTCAGCTTTTTTAAAATGTTTAACAACTTTTGTAATGCATGCAGCCTGTTCCGGTCTGAAAATAATAGGCGAATGTTTTACTATATCGGAATTACTCAAATTAGAATAATTCTTCTTAACGGCATCAATGGCTTTTTGAGCAGTCTGCAAATCTACAGAAAACCATTCTTTCCCTGATGATTCTCCAAGTTGAACGTTAGTATATCCGGAATTTTTCAGTACTTCATGAACATGATGATCTCTGAAGGCTTCAATTTTCAATGTCCCATTCTTATCTTTCACTGTTCTCACGGCGATTTCTGAATGGAGAAGATGCGGAGTGAGACCTGCAGTATTAGTATAAGCTCTTATTCTTTTTAAAGCAGCCTGATTTAATTCACGACTATTTGGAGTCAACTGGTCAACCGGAGTAACTGTATGTAATGTAGCATCTCCAATTTTGACTAGACCATTATGAGCCTGGTCATCAATTGTGAATACATAGATTACTTTATATTCAAAAGCATTCTTAAAAGTTGTATCCATGATTTCATTCCCCCTTTACCATGGACCGGAATTCGATGCTCTTATTCGATCTCCAATCAAATATCCTACATGGGATTTCATCTAACTCCGGTTCTGGCTTTTCTTCCGTATTTTCAATTTCCAATAAATCAAATATTGAAATCTGCTTATAAACAGTTTCTGCTAAACTGAAAGGCGCTGTCATAGTAATACCATTCATCTGCCAGATATTCCAGGCAACTATGTTTGCGACTTTCTTTATCTGCAACAACGATGGATCTTTTTTCATTCGCTCTTGATAATATTCTATAAATGTATATAACAAATTTTCTCTTGCCAAAAGAACATTATCACCCTGGAAATCATATCCATAGCAGCTCTGAAATGCTCTGATTGTCCATTCATACCACTCATCATCATTCTCTGCATTTTCATTTACAATACGAAGTTTTCGATCCAAAAGACCTATTCTTTCGCTAATAGGAATTTCTTGCCCAGAAACAGTATCGTAACGACTTACCAGATATGGAGCTTCTCCACAGGCTACTTCCATTCTTCTAGCATCAATATAATCCTTCCAAACTTTATTTTTAGGAAATTTTACAGGCTCTTTTTTACTACACCACGTTTTATCCTCAGCATGATTAAAAACATCCTGATAACCAAACCAAGTTGCATCAATAAGATTATTCTGTTCGTTACAAACCCATGACGGTGTAAATACTTCAGCCTTATCTCTGGTACGCTTAATTTTTTCCCCTTCAGTTTTCAAAATCCTTGGCTGAATTACACAAGAAAATGAACCAGTAATCAAATCCGGAACCATTTCCTGATCAGTATGATACTCTGCTCCGTAGGATATATAATTATCACTTCCCCAACGAATAAATTTCTTTGTCGTCTTATCAGAAAGAAGGATTTTTAAAAGGTCTGGGCTGATATCCTTAATGTTTTGTTCTCTAATATCAATCTCCATTGACACCATCCTTATACTCTTTAATTAACCGATCCACAGTCGGTCTGCTTACATTTAATTTCTTTGCTATCCCAGATTTTGATATCTCTCTATTCATGTACGCATCATAATAGTTTCCGAAATCTTTAATTTCAATACGTTTTCTTCCCTTATAAACACCTTTCTTCTTGGCAATGGCAATACCTTCTGCCTGGCGTTCAAGAAGATTCTGATGTTCAAATTCATTGATATCTGCAATCATAGCCACCATAAGTTTTCCGTTAGGAGTAGAAGTATCAAGATTTTCCTTCATGCTTATCAAATGAACATTTTTTTCATTTAATTTCTCAACAATAAATAATAAATCTTTCGTAGATCGAGCCAAACTTGAGAAATTAAAAACATAAACCGTATCTCCTTCTCTTACCCACTCCAACATATCCCGTAGCTGTTTTCTATCCGTCTTATTTTTTTCATATACCTTATCAGAAAACCATTTATCAATGTGATATTTTTGTAATGCTTCTGTCTGCCGATCTGCATTTTGATCAACAGATGTAGCTCTTACATATGCTATATTGGCCATACAATCACCCTCACACAAATTGCAGAATAACTATAACTTATGTTGCAATCTGTAAAATATTATATCATAATGACCCTATGTTTACAATCCGAGGACACTTTCTAATTCACGTTTAACGCTTAATAACACGTACCCTATTTTACAGAATCATCTTGTGTTACTGAATAATAAAATCACTAAATCCCAAAACATACTTCTCATAATCCACCCTAATCAGCTCCGACTTTCCAACTGTTTTCGCTGACTTGTATGCTATATGACCAATAAATCCAACATAATTCAACGACCAATCCCGATTTACTACATATAAATCACTAATCGTCTTACTTGTTGGTTTTTCACCATCACCAAAAGAAAAACCCTCTGCCTCAGCATCTAAAAGAAACTTCTTGGCAACAGTTTCATTTCTTAAATACACATACACTCGTCCATCCATTTTACTTAATTCTGTAATCGTATTCATTCTTTGCCTCCAAAATATAGATTTAACCTAAAAAGAGGCAAAAAATAACACCCATCGATACCGAGGGTGATACAAAAAATCGAATATAATCCCCATCGGTCAAGCATTAGCACCTTACCTTTCAAAGCAGGTTGCTGTGCGGTCAACGAGCTTGTCTCTCACGCACTCTCTATAGGTTTGTTTAATTCTAACCCAATAAATGAGACAAGTCAATTATTTTTTATCAAGCAGTTACGTTAAATTACTTTCAATAACTAATTAACCATAAATAAAGAGATTATATTTCAATAAAAAAAGAGACTACCCAACCAATGGTAATCTCTCTCATATTTATGTGACAAGGTTTCTTTATATTCTACATGCTCATGCAAGCTCAACCCCTTTCGCTTTGCTATCTTTTCCCTGCTGTTTTGCAATAATCTCCTTATTGATTTTCAATCGCTCATGAATGGATTTCTTTTTCTTCATTGTTTTTTTGTTTTCTAAAAGGGAGCCCTGTTTTAGGGCTCCCTTATCGGACATTGCTCTTTCAGGTGACTTCTTTTCTCCAGTTACAGATGCTTTAACTGCTCCTTCTACTTTTTCTAATGTCTTCTCTTCCAGACTGCAAAAACTCTGCAAATACGGCAGCACATGCTCCTGCATATCTGTAAGATCCGCCATATATGCCTGAAAGGATTCTTCACCCTTTGCTTTCTGGTAATTCAGCCAGCTTTCATCATGTAGCTTCATTTCATTCTGGTTCTTCAACTGGCTCACAATACCGCCGTTTCCATCTCCGATATTAATTTTTCCTTTTAATTCCTGCATCTGGTCACGATCCGGATAGTAAATTGTAAAGTACATCTGTACAGTTTTCTCCGGCATTCCAGTTTTTGGATCTGCTTGTGAAGCCAGTTCTGTATCCATTTTGGTTGTTATTTCATCCAGTCTTCCCAGTTTCTGATAACCGGAAATGTCCATTTCCTTATCCTCACAGAAATTGATGCGGACAACCGGTACTGCTGTCTCCGGTATCTCAGGCTGATAGGCTTTCAATTTCTCCAGAAGTTCTTCTGCCCGTGGAGATTCTTCGCATTCCTCATCTATAATATCTTTCAAGAACGGAATGTACTTATGGGCATAACCACATCTTAATTCCAATGCGACAGTTTCCACCATATCTTCCTTCGGGCTAAAGTTATCATGATAATCATAATGGTCAAAGTCTTCCGCTAATTGATCCAGTGCCGCCGCCAGTTCATCCGCAGTCATTTTCTCCGGATAATAATGGACATTCAATTCTTTCGGGGGATAATATCGAAAATTCGGAAACGCCTCTACAATCTTTTCCAGTGCTTCATGTACCATTGGAAGTGCTGCCAGAAATGCCACATCATCCAGGTTGTCTCCCCGGATAGATTTCCTGCTGACCAGAGATACCTCCGCCTCATCATAAAAAGTATCATTCGGGTCACGGTAGATAATTCCCATGCCGTTTCCATAATAACTTAATGTTGGGTCATCAATGATTTCCCGGTATTTTGCAACTATTTCATCCAAATTAGTACTCTTATATATTTTCCCAAGGCTATGGTATTCATCACATTCTGCAGCATAGTATTCCAGATAAGGCTCTTTCTTCGGAGGCATATTGTTCAGGACATTATCGATCATATTGTAATTTGCCTCCTCCAGCTCTTCTACTTTCGCCAATGGCTTGTACTCCCCTCTGGCTTTCATCTGCTCCGTTTTTTCATCCAGATACCGTTCAGATTTTTCAAGAAAATCTTCTAACGTACCAGTCTTATCCGGTCTGATCGGTTTCATATCCACTTTCATATTACCAGTCTTATACCCAGCTTCATTCAATACGGAAAACAACTCATCCTCACGGACAGTTCCCTCATAAGCAATTACCACATCCACATCAGAATCCTCATGATATAACCCATCCCTTGTTCGGCTTCCATACACACGCACAGCCTGTATCTTGGCATCCAGGTCATTTTCAATAATCTCTGCCTGTGCAATCGCCCATACGTTCTCTTCGATTTCTGACCGGCTCATTCCATTTAATCCGGCTTCCGCTTCCGTATGATCAGAAATGACCGGCACACGATTTCTCTGGCTTCTTGCTTCCTGAAGAATCTCTTTCTCTACTTCTTCCGCTTTTTCCTGAAGTTCATCATAATCTACCGGTATCCGTTCTAACTGCTCCAGCCCTTCATCTTCTAAAATATTCTGAATAGCCTGTCTCATAGAAATATCCGGATCATCCAAAATGCCTCCGTCCATGAGTTTATACTCCTTATCATAAAAGGAATAATCATATCCTTCCGTTGCCACCTGAATCGAAAAGTATTGATCCCCGATTCGGTAAGCCACTTCCTCCTGGTTCAGTTCCGGCTCCAATTGCAGGAAATCCGGCAATTCACGGAAGCTGATACTGTCTACAAAATATGCTTTTACATTTCCATTTTCATTGAGGACTACAATATCACTTACCGATAAGGAATGCCCGGTATAATCCGCCGGATGGGCAATATTGAATTTCTCATACAGAGAATCCAACGTATCGCCATAAAGCATTTTATCGGAATAGATTAGCTCATAGTCCTCTTTTTTCACCTGATACCCATGCCTTTCAATGAAATTCAGATCCATAAATTCATATTCTCTGCCGGGGCTGCCCTCAACGATCTGGTATATTCCATACCTGTTTTCTGTCCCCAGAAGAAGTTTTGCCTCTTTCAGCGACTTTATCTGTGGATACTCCTGCATCCATTTTTCCAACGTCCTGATCCGTTCCACATCCTCTCTCTCCATCTGATAATGCTCCGGTCCTCTTTCAATCTCCATCCGTTCCCGCACCGCAATCGGTCTTGGATAGGTGGTAATCAGAAATACTGTCTCCCCCGCATTGAACATTCTTAATGCTTCGTCTCTATCAAGATCTATCATTAGAGGCTGATACAATCCAGCTTCCTCAAAATCTATTTCATCCTCCTGCTCCTGCATACGCTGCCATGCCTCTTTTTCAATTCCATAGAGACCTTCATGTTCCAGTATCATCTCTCTGCTGGCATAGTCCCCATGGGAGCCATCTGACTGCAAGCAGTACACCTTTTCCCCGACACGATGAAGCTCCAGTGCCATCTCCTGACGAAGAGGAAACATATCATCTGCGGTATAGCCATATCTCTTTAGTTCTGCCATACCAACGGAACGATCCGGGAATCCGTCAATTTCTTCTCTGGCATCCCACAAGATTTCATTCACCTTCTCTTCATCCGAGGAACGGACAGCGTCTGCAAGGTCTCTGACCATTTTCCTGATATCATAATCATCCCCCGTCATAGCCGCATATTCCAGAACCAGCTCTTTCTGTTCCTCTGAAAATAAAATGTTTATCCGCTGTTCTGCACGTTCCATCTGTCTCTTGGCATAATCCCGGACTTCTTTTTCTGCCATTGTCATATTCCTGTTCATTGCCATATTCATTTTCCTCCCTATCGTCCAATTCTTCTGGCAAGTACAATCAGCCTGCCGTTTGTGCTGGAATATTCACAGGTAGATAAAGAAAGCAGCTCATCCTCCTCCCTGACGGTAACACCCGTCGGATAAAGCTGATAAGCTGCCATCTGCTGTAAATAATCCATCTGCTGTTTTCGTGTTTCTTTGTGTAAATAATCATAATAACCGCCGCTTTGTTCCACATTCGTCACATACACAGCAGCCACTTCATACTGGTATTTCTGGTTTTCCAGATATAGCGTGATCTCTTTATGCTCATGATAAAACGCTTCTTCTTTATACCCATTTAATTGCTTGAACATGCTGCCATCTTTCATTTGGTGACCATAAATAATCAGATGCTCCTGCCTGGCATCTATATCATTCCGGTTGTCCAACATCAGAGTTCCACAGATGGCATAGTTCTTTTGAAAATCATGGTAGAGATAAAATTCATTATCTTTTCCCTGCACAACCGGGTAACTGATATCGGTACCAGCAATCTTCAACCACCCGATACAGTCTGCATTTTCATCCAGCAATGCCTGATAATCAAAATCATCTATTGCTGTCATTGGGTTATCCACATTGGATTCTGTATCATCATCCTCTGTATCCTTTTCCGGAAACGCTATCTCTTCCACCTGCCGGTAGTTCTGTCTGTTATCATAAGAATCCTGCCAGTAATCCAAGAGACATTTTCCACATATCACCGAAACAACCAGAAACACCATCAATAATACTTTTTCTGTTTTCTTCACACAGTTCCTCCTTCCGGGCATGAAAAAACCGGCAGGTATTTCACTGCCGGCTTTTGCCTATTCATGTTTTCTATTTATTTATCTTTACCGATGTTTTTTAATGCTTGCTGATAAATTCCCAACAAGCCATAATAATTCAATAAATCAGGATACTGATTTGCCGGATGATAATAATCCAATACAATTACATCGTGATCATTTAACTGTGTACTATAAAACCAATTCTCATTTGGACTATCATAATCTTTAATTTCTGTACCCATAATTATATTGAGTGAACTAATTGTATATCCACATACTATAACCGTTGGATCAATAATTTCCAACTCCTTCTTTAATTCCTCAGAGTCGTATTCTGCATACTGATTAATTTCTTCCATGGAAGAATTCGCTTTTCCACCACTTTTTTTCACATTCACAACAGCAATGTGCTTCAAGATATCATTTCCGTAGTGAATATCAGACATTCCTGAAAAAAATGCCGGAATATCATCTTGACTTGTATTCAAAAGCCCTTGTGTCCACTGACATATTCTTTTAAACAAATGGCTCATTTTCTTTTCCTTAAGCAATAAATGATCTTTTACTAAATCCCAATCACTATCACCATTTTTTGTATATGCTTCCTTTAACAAGAACAAGATTCTTACATTTTGTGAATACCATAATTCTGGAAATACAACACCATCTGAAATAAATATATTATTCCTATGGTTGATAATTATTTTCTCACCTTCTCCACTCTTAGTAGGAACAAACCGTATTGCAGGTTCCTTGAGTTTCCAATGTGAATACAGCTGTTCCATATCCAATTTATATCTTTCTTTATCACTCATTTTTTCCCTCTGATTCATAAAAATCTGTTTCAAACAAAGTTTTCCTGATTATGACTAAAGAAAAATTCTTTCTCCATCCTTTACGATCATAACATTTTGACAAGAACAGAGTTCCCGCAAAAGCTCGGGTTTTTCCGTATGGATGGGAACAATAGTTTCTGGCTTTGTTTTCTCAATCACAGTCAGAATATCTTTACAGGAAGCATGACCGCTTGTGTGTAATGGCTGCCAGTTATGAAATGTTTCCAACAACTCTGGAATACTACTTCCGGGTTTTGTGCGATAGCCATCCCACATAGAATATAGAATGATGCTCTGTTTGCCATCAAAATGCTGCATGATTTCCCGAAAATATCGGTTATCACGAACAACCATTAAAAAGCCTCTTTCCTTCAAACCTGCCAGAAGATTTTCCCCATATGTTGTAATCTTTATATTTCTGAACAATTCTGAATATTTTCCCCAATGTTTTTCTACAAGATCAAGCATTTTTTTCTGATATTCATCACAGACAAAATATTTTCCATATGGAACCGTCTTTGACAATGCACATATTCTTTCCAGATTTGTCGAGGAACAAAGTACAAAAACATACTTGTATTGTTCCATGTATTCCCTCACCTTGTGCTGCAGTTCCTGCTCAGTCATCATTTCCTGCTCTGTTCTTGATAAGGTAGTTCCTTCTGTGATTAGCATGTCAATTTTCCCAATTCTGATATCTAATAATTTCAGAACACCTTTCCCCCTGAATCCATGGAACCGGAAATCTCCTGTATGAAGAATACGCTTATGCTCCGCTTCTATCAGAAACATATAGCTATCACAGGCAGAATGATCGATTGAATAAGGTGTAACTGCTATATCTCTGATCTGAATCTTAACACCCGGGAGAAATGTATGGGCTTTCTCAATCCGTTTTATCAATCCATCGTTATTTCCTGCCGTTGCAAGCATAATATCCTTAGCAAGACATCCCATATAAATCGGAATATCTTCTCGGACATTCACAAGCTGCCCTATATGATCACCATGATAATGCGTAATAAAAACAGCATCACACATACCTTCCGAGTCTGTGATTCCTGGAATAGATAACTGCTGAGGTACATAATTGTCTTCCTGGCTCAATTCATCCCCTATGTCAATCAAAATCCTGGAAGATTCTGTTTTTATCTCTGTTGCCACCCCACCAATCTGATGGGTTCCCCGATAAATTATAATCTGCATATTCTAAATTCATTTTCTCCTGTTATTTCAAAACGAAAAACTGTAATATCAGCTTTTTTAATCAGTTCACTGGTTTCAAGTTCTTTTTCATCATATTCTCTCTGTTGTGAGGTAACGCTCCCATCGTCACAATTCTTTTCAAAAAATGCAATGGCTTTTTTGTAAACCCCTTCCTTGTAACCATCAGTATAAGTCATAATCTCTGCAATCATACGAAGCAAGGTTTCCTTATTATTCTTATATGGTTTTACCTCCGTTGCATAGTAATCTGCACCATCACTGATGACCAAATCAATTTCCCCTATTCCATCGCCATAATAAAATGCCGGAACTTCGTAATCAATAATTTGATAATCACCTATTACCTTAAATCGATCCCGATATCCACATGCTTCACATTCAGTCCCATGATTACTGTTTTTGTAATACATACATCTGCACAATCGTTTTTCAGTAAAACTATCTCCACTCAGTTTTGAACAATAATCATGCATTCCCTTTTTGTAATTACCATGATTAGAATATTCATCAATATCAGTTGAACCAAACAAAAGCTTATGAACTGCATTACTTCCGGTATCAATTGCAGTAATTAGTTCCCTTGCCATTTCCTTACGACTTGATTTAGTTATCCGATCCTTAAATAAGCTTATATTTTTCTTTGTAGCCATTCTTTATCTCCTACCCTTCAAACAAAATAGAATAATTTCCTGGTAAAAACCATCCCTTTTTTGTATTATCATATTCAATGCCTTCTCCTGCAACCTGGAGTGTTGAAATATATCTTTGTACTGTTCTTGTAGATACCTCCAATCTTTCAGCAATTTCCTGTGTTTTTATTCCTGGTCTTGCCTTAACAAGAGAAATAATCTTAATGCAGTCTGCCATTTTTCTGCTGAAATCTTTCGCTTTCCTGGATTTACGATATGCTGTCAATAACTGATACTTCAATTCAACAGATAACTCATCAAAACAGCTATATGTTCTGATTACTTTCTGTAATTGTTTAGGAGGTTCAGGCACTCCAATCCAATATACCGTTTCATCCGCACTTTTTCCGATTTCTGTATAATAATCAAACATCATATCAACATTTGATTTTGAAAGTTTTTCAGCATTGATAATCACTGCAGAAGCTGAAATTGCAATCAAATCTTCTGGTACGTCTGTTACATATAACTCACATTCTTTAATTGGCAATACTTTTCCTACCGATTCATTCTGCATTTTAGTAAGCCCGAATGTCATTACTCTGTCATCTGGTACTATAATGTAATTCCCATTTGGAGCAAATACTTTCTTCATGTCCAGTCTCCTCGCTTTCATAGACATATACTCATCATATCATATTGCAGCGACAACAGGGTGGCATATGATAATATTTTTTCAAAAGAGACATAAAAAAACCGGCAGCTATTTCACTGCCGGCAAATGCCATAACTTAATATAAAGTACCTACATATTTTCCATCTTCCAGATGCATATAGCACTCATTCATCTGTGTAGATTCCATCATCTGCAAAACATATTCCATACCAGTCGCAAGTTCTTTTTCCTTAAATTCATTCACCGGAATCCAGTAAACTTTTCCTTCGTCAGAGCTATGTAATATTCCTGAATATTGATCTGCTTTATACAGGAAAATCACATGATGCGTACCCGATTTATTCCAATGATATACGCCACAGAACAGAGGATTTTCAATCGTAAGTCCCGTCTCTTCGTAAACTTCACGGATGACAGCATCTGTAAAAATCTCTCCTTTTTCCACATGTCCACCCGGAAACGTTGTTCCGGTATAACTGTCATTTACTTTATCTAATGCAAGTACATTCCCTTTTCCATCCTGCAACATACATAGATTCATAAAGCAGACCGTTTCCGTTTTCTGCTCTTCATGCTGGTTAGTGGAACGTCTCACACGTTTGTTAATATCAGCCCTCTTTTTCTTATAATGTTTCACAACTTCGCCATAAGGAATCCATATGTCTGCGTCGGTGATCCGATCATATACTTTTGAGATAACATCCCCGATTTGCTTATCCCCGGGAAATGTATAGGTTTTCTCATAATATGCCTTTGTCTCCAGATACATCCATTCAGCTATTTTTTCCTTTTGTTTCAGTTTCAGATGAGAATATTTCTTATCCGTCTGAAGAAGTTTGCCATCAATCATTTTATGGTTCTTTCGGGACAACGGTACCATCTCCCTTTTTTCTATTAGTGCTAAAACTTAATTACTTCCGGCTCTGCCTGGAAGCTGCTGAATACTGCTGTTGCATTCTGAAAATAGAATACTGCTGTATTGCCATCATCCGCAGAATACATGGATTGAAGAGATGGGTAATCATCCAGCATGGACTGGCATGCTTCCCTTCTGTCATCTTCAATTAATTCGCCAGAAACACGCAGCCACTGATCTTTGATGCAGGCACAGATCTCTGCTTTTGGATTTTCCTTGAGCTGCTTATATACTCCTTTTACTTTCCCTGTCTGGATATACAGTTTTCCCTCGAAAATATGGGCAGTACCAAAAGGTCTGACACGTGGCTGGTCACCTTCCATGGTAGCAAGATAATATACATCAGCTTCTTTTAAAAATTTTTCTACCTGTTCCATTTTTTATCAACCTCCGTCTTTTATGGTTATATGCAAAAACAGGGACACAACCCCTGTGCTCCCATTTTACACCTTATAACCTGTCTTGTATATCAAAAGATCACCCGATACACGTTTCCGTAGTTCTCATTGCAGGCTCTTTTCCCTCCTGTCTCTGACGGTTCTGCTTGATGGCAGTAATTCTGTCATGAAGAGACTGGTGTTCCTCTTTCTCCTCGTCCTGCTCTCCTTCCACTTCCATCACAGTTTCCTTTTCATCCATATTCAACAAGGCATTCAGTTCCGACAGACGTTCCAGTTTCTGGTTCAGTTCTTCCTCTTTCGGGAACGTTTTTTTCACCTCTTCCATCGCATTTTTCAGTTGTCCCTGCACTGTCTCAAGCTTACGCTCTGCTTCCGCCAGCTTTTGCGGGATTGCTTCCAATGCGTTATTGATCCTGATGATATTACCATTTTCATCGGAACCAAGGCAGACACGATATACATTTTCATTTTTCAGGGAAAGGATAAATTCCTTGTTCCATGAATCAAACTTTAAGCGGATGGAAAATCCCTGATACTGTCCGACATTAATCATGGCATCCGCCTGTTTCATGGACTGGCAGACAGCAAGAAGGGCTGCTCCCGCTTCCTTTTTCTCATAAAAGACAGTGCCACCGACTTCCATCACAAATTTCTCCGGATCCGTGATCCTATTTGCCTGATACTTTGCCAGATCCGCTTTATATCCTTCGATACTCTTATTAAGTACTGCTATCTGCTGCGGAAAATTCTTTGCAATATCATCTTCCAGCCGGTAATGGTTGCTCACAAAATTCGCTTTCAGCAGTTTCAGCTTTGATACTTCCACATCCAGTGCCATTTTTTCCTTGATCTCCGGATTCCCCGTTGCCAGGGCTTTTACTTCCGCATAGGACAACGCCGTATCGTCCACATCCTCACAGCTTCGCACCGGAGATTTACTGGTCATGATCTGAGAAATAAACTTTTGCTTGCTTTCGATCAGCTGCCACATGTAACTGTCGAAAGTTGCTTCCGTCACATACCGATAGATATGCACTCTCTTATTCATATTACCCTGACGGATGATACGCCCTTCCCTTTGTTCCAGGTCAGAAGGCTTCCAGCCTACATCCAGATGATGCAGGGCAATCAGACGGTCCTGCACGTTGGTACCGGCACCCATTTTAGCGGTAGAACCCAGTAAAAAACGAACCTGTCCGGATTTTACTTTACTGAACAGATCCGTTTTCTTCACTTCCGTATTGGCATCATGAATAAATGCGATCTCTGCTTCCGGCACTCCTTTTGCCATAAGTTTCTTTTTCAGGTCATCATAAACATTGAATGTTCCATCCCCTTTCGGTGTGCTGAGGTCGCAAAAAATGAGCTGGGCAGACCGTTTTGATGCCGTCTCTTTCCAGATAGCAAAGCTCTTCTCCACACAGGCACAGATTTTACTGTCCCCATCATCCGGAAGCAATGGATTCACAAGACGCTGATCCAGTGCCAGCTTCCTTCCATCATTGGTCACTTTCAGCATATTGTCAACAGAGGAATCCACACCACCGTCCCGGATTACTTCTGCACGTTCTCCAAGGCTTTCCACGATCTCTTTCTGGTGCTCGGATGGTTTTAAAACCACCGTTTCATATTCCGCTTCCGGCACCGGAAGTTCCAGCTGGTCTGCCGTCTTAATATCGGCAATCTCCTTAAACATACTCATAAGTTCCGGGATATTGTAAAACCTGGCAAATCTGGATTTTGCCCGGTATCCGGTACCCTCCGGAGCCAGTTCGATACTGGTCACAACCTCACCAAAGGTGGATGCCCAGGAATCAAAATGTCCCAGCCCCATCCGGTTCAGTTTGCCATACTGCAGGTAACGCTGCATGGTATAAAGTTCCGTCATGCTGTTGCTGACCGGTGTACCCGTTGCGAATGTAATGCCTTTCCCGCCGGTGATCTCATCCAGATACTGGCATTTGCTAAACATATCTGCCGATTTCTGTGCTTCATTCTGGGCAATGCCTGCCACATTCCTCATTTTTGTGTAAAGGAATGCATTTTTGTAATAATGAGCTTCATCCACATACAGACGGTCTACCCCAAGTTCCTCAAACGTTACCACATCATCCTTTTTCTCTTTGTTCTCCAGCTTTTCCAGACGCCTCCGGAGACTCTTTTTGGTCTTTTCCAACTGTTTTACCGTAAAACGGCTGCCATCATTTTCCAGCTTTGCCTGCTGAATTCCGGCTTCCAGTTCTTCGATCTGCTCTTCGATGATCTTTTTCTGGCGTTCTTCCGATAAGGGGATCCTCTCAAACTGGGAATGCCCGATGATCACTGCATCATAGCTGCCCATTGCGATTCTGGCACAGAACTTTTTACGGTTTGCCGGTTCAAAATCTTTTTTCGTTGCCACAAGGATATTGGCTCCCGGATAAAGCTGTAGAAACTCTGCGCCCCACTGCTCCGTCAGGTGGTTGGGAACTACAAAAAGGCTTTTCTGGGCAATACCAAGTCGTTTGCTCTCCATAGCTGCAGCTACCATCTCATAGGTCTTTCCACTTCCCACTACATGGGCAAGCAGGACATTATCCCCATAAAGCTGATGGGCAACGGCATTTTTCTGGTGCGGACGAAGCTCTATTTCCGGATTCATTCCCGGAAAGGTCAGATGGCTGCCATCGTATTCCCTGGGACGGATGGAATTGAAGCGTTCATTATATATACGACACAGTTTCTCCCTCCGTTCCTGATCCCTGAAGATCCAGTCCTTAAATGCTTCCTTGATTGCATCCTGTTTCTGGGTTGCCAGCATGGTTTCTTTTTTATTCAACACACGGATTTCATTTCCCTCGGCATCCAGCTTTGTGTCATAGATCCGGACATCTTTTAAATTCAGGGTTTCTTCCAGAATCTTATAGGCATTGATCCTGCTGGTGCCATACGTTGCTGTGGTCAGCACATTCCGGTCACTGTCCGCATTTTTACCGCTGATATTCCATGCACCGCTGGCTTCCGAATACCGGATATCAATCACCCTTCCAACCAGGTAACCCGGGGTATCAAATAGTTCTTCCATAAAATCCCGGTATATTTCCGGGGCAATCCATGTGGCACCGATCCGGACTTCAATCTCTGATGCATCCAGGTCTACCGGCTGCACCTGTGCTAGGGCGTGTACATTGCTGGTATATTCCGGATGGTTTTCCGCAAAGATTCTTGCCGTTTTCAGCTTCTCCCGGACATTCCCGGATAGATATTCATCCGCAGTCTCCCACTGTCCATTGACCGGATCCCGAAAGATTACTCCTGTCAATTCTTCTGCAACTTTCTCTTCCGTCTTACCTGTCAGCCCTGCCATATAAGGAAGATCAACCCTTGCTTTCTCGTTCAAAGAAATCGTCAGGGCTTCTGCCGCAGTTTCCACACTGGTCACAGCCACTGCTTTCTTAATCGTCCGCTTGGTAAACATATCTGCTTTCCGTTTCAACGTACCATCTTCATTAAGATCCTCCAACGAACAGAGCAGACAATAAGAAGAGTCATCGGAGAATGCCCGTTTGTTTGCATTGCTTCCGATGACCCCGTATTTTTCCGTATAGGTATCATAGACCTGATTCAGTTTGACCTGAAGCTCTTGTATCGCCTCATCCGTTGCATTTTCCTCCATCTGCAGGGCGATCAACTCCCGGACCACCTCACGGATCTTCACCATACCCTTTACACGTTCCGCCGTGGCTGCAGGCAGCTTCACCGGATTCATCAGGGAATTTACCCGGTAATAGATCTGGTCATCCACCACGGTAAAACTGTAGTTCCGGACAGACGGATCTGCCGGAATGCTCTCCATGATCTCATCCAGTTCTGTTTCTGCCGTTACTGCAGGAACCATCGTTCCATGGATTTTTGCAACAGCATCTTCCAGCTGTTCCGCCAGGTCTGCCCCTTCCAGCGGAAGGCAGGCAGTCTCCATGCCATATGGTCCGGATACCTCTGCCATCGTTCCAAGTACCATTTCCGGGTGGGTAATAAAAAACTGGTTTATGGTAATCCCATTATTATCCTCTCCAAGAGCAACCCATTCCGGCTCTTCCATGGAAATGCTCTCCCTCTTCTGGAAAAACAGAATGTCGGCACTGACTTCGGTTCCTGCATTCGCCTTAAAAGCATTGTTCGGAAGACGGACCGCACCGAGAAGTTCTGCCCTCTCTGCAAGATACTTCCTTACTTCCGACGATGCTTTATCCATAGTTCCCTTTGTTGTGATCAGGGCAGCCACGCCACCCGGCCGTAACTGGTCAATGGTCTTTGCAAGGAAATAGTCGTGGACCATAAAATTATACTTGTCATACTGGCGGTCATTCACTTTATAGGAACCAAAAGGGACATTTCCGATTGCCACATCAAAAAAGTCATTGGGATAATCGGTCTTTTCAAATCCTTTGATCTGGATATCAGCGTTCGGATAAAGCAGTTTTGCGATCCTGCCGCTGATGCTATCCAGTTCCACTCCATAAAGCCGGGACTGCTGTAACTTGTCCGGGAGCCTTCCAAAAAAGTTTCCTACACCCATGGATGGTTCCAGGATATTTCCCTTTTCAAATCCCAGATTCTGAATCACCTGATACATGCTCTCGATGATAACAGGCTGTGTATAATGGGCATTCAACGTGGATTCCCTTGCCGCCGCATACTCCTCTTTGGTAAGCAGATCTTTCAGTTCCTGATACTCCTCACTCCAGGAAGCTTTGCTTTCATCAAAGGCATCCGGCAATCCTCCCCAGCCAACATAGTTTGACAGAATTTCCTGCTCCTCTGGTGATGCATAACGGTTCTCTCTTTCACATTTTTTCAGAACCTGGATTGCCATCACATTGGCTCTGAATTTTTCTTTTGCTGTTCCATAGCCCAGCTGGTCATCCGTGATATGAAAATTGACAGGCGGTATCTCAACAGACAATTCCCGTTCTCTTTGCCCATACTCATTCCAGACACGATCCGATATTTGCCGGAAATAGATGGATTCATTTTCCATGATACTGTAGCTGACTTCCTGAAGTTCTTCCAGGTTCGTTGCATTTTCAATATCCTCATGGTATTGAAAATACAGGGCTTCCCGTTCCAGTACCCTCTCCAGCCGTTCCAGTTCCGGTTCGGACATCCGCTCCCAGATATCATCTTTTTCCGTATGGATGGTAAACCCTTCCCCGTCATCGTGGTATTCCACCATATAATGCAGGATATCCTGCTCCCCACGGATCTCACAGGTAAAGTCATACTCCGTCGTCCTGCTCACAGAGGAATACTGGCGGTTTACTAAGACCAGGTTCTGCACATCTTCTGCCCTTAATGGCTGCCCGCTTTCTTCCGGCTTATCTTCCACATTTTCTTCCGCATGAACTTCCTCAACCTCTTCCGAAACTTCCTCTGTTCCCAGTGACTGCTTTACCTCTTCCATATCAGCAAGCCGCTGGGCTTCCTGCCGTTCTTCATACTTTTCCAGTTCTTCCGGTGACAAAAAATCATCCATCCGGATCAGCTGTCTCGTCCTGGAAGCTGCCTGTTTCCACTTGACCAGTGTTGTCAGGCTTGGGTTGGAAATTTGTCCTTTGCTCAAACGGATCCCTTTTGCGTCATGCCACTCATCGGAAAGATCGCTTCCCTGGATACCGGGTGTGCATCCTCCGTCTCCATACTCATGTTTTAAGAAGTCGGCTGTTTCTTTTTCATCGTGATGTTCCATGAAAAATTCATAGATACGGTTCCTTCCGCCAGCTACATTTCCACCTCTTCGTAAAACAGAATCAATCTCATCCTGCGTAATAAAAGCCATTTCCGGCGGTGTTACAGTTTCTTCCTGCCGACTCCAATCGAGCGTCCTTCCAAGGTCATATACTCTCTGCTTGTATATCGGATTATTCCGGATCTGGTACCTCATATAGTTTTCCGGATGACGTTCCATATCTCGTTCCAGTTCCACAAGCATCTGGTAATACTCCCTTGTCTGTTCCCGGTCATCCAGACCTGCACGGAACCTCTCAGTCGTTTCTGTATGGCTGTATATCCCCCTGATAGCCCCGGTATCCCGGAAATGGAGTGCCAGCTGGCTGGAAAGCTCATCACATTCCACTTTAATGGAATTTTGCATAATCACGTTGGAAACATAAGTCCCCGCATCATACATATCCTGAATGCGGTTTGCCGCCTCTTCCCAGGTAAGCATACGGTCATAATTGCGCCTTGCGGATTCTCCACGTCGGAAACGCATACCATCCCCGTCATACCAGACACTGAATTTCTGTCCGAAAAGCTCAAACCCTTTCCCGCCGGTACCATATTCCTGGATGAGAAAGCTTCTCAGTTCCTCATGGTCAATTCCCTCCACAAGCTTTGCAGTGATATGGAATAACGTATTCTTCCGTCCGCTTCCGGTACGAAGCACATCCTCCACGATCTCATCCGAAACAAAAAAAGCGGCTGGCTGTGTGAGTGCAGCTGCCGCTTTCCTGATCTCTCCAAACTGTTCTTCCTCTGTGGGGAACAGGCTTAATTGTATATAATCTCCTGAACCACCATCTCCTCTGCCTGTGCCCGGATCCGGTTCATGTGACGGGTCCATGCCATGCTGTCGGCTGATTTCTCCGGTGCCGGGTCTTTCTCCAGAAGCTGTATGGTCAGGTCTTCCACTTTCTGTCTGGCTTCGCTGTCCACTTCCATCAGATGTCTGTCCAGCCTGTTCTGCAGTGCCAGTATGCTGAATCTGGCTTTCTTGTGGTTCCTCAGATATTCCTTCCGCATCATCCCGTATTTCCCGATGGTTCCCCTGGTCTCCTCCAGTTTGATATCCGGAATCAGATAATCCCCGTTCCTGCTGTAAGTGATCTCTCTCATGCTCTGTTTCCTCCTTGTTTTCTTCTATCTTTGTCTCTCTGGTAATTTCTTTACTTTCACGAATTAACGTGCTAAATTCATTATAGACCACTTCCGATTCTTTTGCAACCGTTTTCCTGTCATTTTCCAGATCCATAAGGACATACCGTCCAAGCTGCATCAGAATCGGTCTGCAGATCTCATTAACCGCTGTGCCAAGGTGCCCAAGCACACGGAGATCATTAAAATCCGTGATGTGCCGCAGGCTATCCGCAGACAGATACTCTTCCGTATCCATCCCGCACCGCTTTAACAGGACATACCATACACTGTCCGTCATAAGGTTCCGGAACTCCACTTCCTGGTTCTGCTCATCCAGTTCTTCCAGAAATGTCCCCTGCACATCCTGTTTCAGTTCATCAAACGCATCCGGAAGCCACTCCCGCACACTTTCCTGTGCTGCCTGATGCAGGGTTCCGGCAAGCCCGCCATCTCCTTCGTCCAATCCATACGCTCTCTGCAGATAATCTGCCGCAAAAAAACGGTCATCCTGTGGCAGCACCCACAAAGCCGGGTCTTTCCCCAGATTCCGAACCTTATAAGTATCCGAAATATCAAACACATACCGCAGGCGGTTTTTCGGGCTGGATGTATAATCAATCAGGGCAATGCCTTTCGAGCCTTTCCTGATCCATCGGTACATCCGCTTATTCCATACCTCCATGGATGCCACAGCGGTTGCTTCCGGTCTCTGAGCAAAGATCAGGAGCTGTTCATCAAAGGTGTATTTATATAACCGGGATGCGGTATCCAGAAAACGCATCCACTCTTCCGGCTTTGCTGCGATGTCCTTTGCGACTTCTTCCGTCAGCTGTTCCATGGCATATAATTTATTTGCCATATCTGTTCATCCTCCTCTCATTCTATCGTCGTTTCCCTTTTTCTCTTCACACCGGATGTTTTCTGACCGGATGTGATCTTTTTCCGGTTTTCCTCCAGGGATTCCTTGATTGATTTTTTATGTGGTTTCTTATATCCATAATTCTCTGCTTCCTTTTCCGCCACTTTCAGATTGATATCATTCAAATCCACAGAGTATTGAATCTGCTCCATAGGAAGGATCTGTTTTTCCCGGAAAGAAAAATAGGACTGGTCATTTCCAAGAATTACATGGTCAATCACAGGGATTCCTGCCAGCATACAAAGCTTCTGCATCCTGCCTGTAAGTGCAATGTCCTCCTTCGAGGGTTTCAGGCTGCCGCTTGGATGGTTGTGGAACAAAAGAATGGTAGCGGCATTCGATAAGAACGCCGCCTTTAATACTTCCCTCGGATGCACCAGTGACTGGTTCAGTGTCCCCATACTGATGATGGTCATGTTGATGGGAACATTGTCACTCCGAAGATGAACCACTCCTACCACCTCCCGGTCATAGTCTTTAAAGGTATCTCCCAATACCCGGATCGCATCTTCCGGTGTAGAGATCTCTTCCTCACTCAGGAGCGGAGCTTCTTTTACAAGCCGAACCGATACCTGGTCAATTCCGTATTTTCTTCTCACTTTCTGATGCTCCTCTCTTTAAGGGGATTTGAAGAATAAACTCCTGGTCTTTTTGTGACTCCAGGCATTTCCGGATATGTCCGGATAACCTTTTTCTTTCTTCCTCTTTCATTTTGTTGCTCATTCCCCTTCTCCCTCTACGACCTCTTCCATAACATCTGCAATCCGTTCCAATTCCCTTACAAGCGAAGGGAACTCATAACTGTTCCTGGCTTTTCCAATCTGATCCAGTAAGAATTCCGGTACATTGTTGATTGCTTCCGCTATCAATGCTTTTACCTTTAAATCCTGAAGAGCCAGAAGTTCTTTGAGTCCAAATTCTTCACCCAAAACTTCCTTATACCTGATCAACTCGCCTTCAAGGCTATCCGGTTCTAACCGTCTTTCAAACTTTTCTCTTATATCATCACCATATAAGCACCACTCTGACATATACATCCTCCTTCATATAAGGGAACCTCCACAATGGAAGTCCCCTTATAACTCTGCTTATTATTGTTACATTACCATAGCCGTATCTCTCGTTTTACCCTGTGGCTTTACCAGGACATCCCCGGCTTTCATCTCTTCCTTCGCCTTTTCCAGCTTCCCATGAATCCCGGTTTTCTCTGCCGGCTTTTCTGCCGCAGCCGCTTTTTCTTTTTCCAGACGTGCTTCCCGTTTCTCCGCATTTTCCATCACCGCTGTTCTGCCATCACAAAACTGCACTTTATCCGAAAGAATATCTTCCAGTGCTACTTCTGTTGCATTGACTTCTTTTACCATGGCATTCAGGGCTTTCACATCGAAATCTCCATTATCCGGCAAAAGAAGTGTTTCATGGATGGAAGAAGGCAGGATATAAAAATCACCCTTCATAAACTCCCCGATCTGTTTTCGGATATCCTCATGCAGGATCAGGGATGCCGCATTCATTTTTGTTTCATTCGTCAGGCAAAACATAGGCATGAAAAATTCCTCTGCCCTCCTGTCTCCGTTCAACAGATTCTGAGGTTTTTCTCCCATAATCGAGGATTCCATCAGATCATTTATTGCGTATAATGCAGGTCCACGGTTTTTATCCGATGCCATCGCATCCTGATGGAGTGTCTGGACATCAATCTTCCACGCCTCTAAAAGTGCTTTGGTCACGGAAACAGAAGCAATGCCGTCTTTATTTTCCGACAGGTTGACTGTATAATAAGCTGCGAAATCCCCATGCATGGTCACAGCTTTATCTTCCAGCCATTCTTTGTTTTTTTCCGGGTCGCACATCCTGATCTGCAGCTTGTCCTTGACATTCCCGTAATCCATCATGCCATTTACATCAACGTCCAGATCCGTATCCATTTTTTCAATCCAAAGGTCTGCCACATCCCCTACACAGGCATCCGGGCTTTTCCCGTTCCGGTATTCCTGGTAAAAGGAATCCAGATATACATTCGGTGTGATATTGGTGTCCTTTGCGGGAATGACCACCGCCGTCAGTGTCAGCCCGTTCTTCTTTACTACTTCCTGCAGATGGATATTGGCATCCGCATATTTTTCCGGAAGATAGTCCTTCACATTGTCCTTCACATATTCAAAAAAATCTTTTCTGTTCATCATACGCAATTACCCCCTTCTGATCATGTGCTGGTTCATTCTCTTTTTGTTGACTGCCTGCTCTGCTTTTTTCTGGTATGCCATCATTCTCTTGAATGATCTCTCCTGCATTTCTCTCCCTGCCTGCACTGTGTTCATTGTTTTCTTCATATTCTTTACCTGTCCTTTCTTGATTTTGCTATGATAAAAGAGAGCCTCAAATCAAGGCTCCCTGCTCATATAAGGTTTCTATTTTCTTTTTCTCTTTCTTCTGTCTGCCAGAAGTCCGGCAATGCTGCTTACAGATACTGCCAGCAGTACCACCGGAAGCCAGAGATTCGTCTCATCACCGGTCTTCGGATTACCTGCTGACGGTGTTCCCAGCGTACCTTCCGTTGTCTGTGGCACTTCCGGCTTGTCATTTGTCAGGTCAAAGGTCACTTCCACAATCGGTGTGCTGTCATCTTTGTAGGCAAATACCACCTCATGCTCGGTCTCATCCAGTGTATATCCATCCAGCGTCTTGATTTCCACCAGATAATATTTCTTCTCACCGGCATATTTACCGTCTTTGTAATCTGCGATCTCATAAAGGCTGCTCTCCGCATGACCGGCAGCATCCGTCTTTAAGGTCTCCAGTACCTTCCCTTTGCTGTCACGGAGTTCAAATTCCACGCCTTTTAATGGCTCTCCGGTTTCCTTATCTGTTTTATTCAGGATCACTTTACCCTTTGCGGTATCATCCTTCATAACAACCGTCTGGATCTCGCCGGTATCTTTCACTTCAAAGGAGACATCGGCTGTCAGGATAAATCCTTTCGGTGCCTGTTCTTCCCTGAGTGTGTATCTGCCAATCGGCAGCTTCTCCACATAATGCGGCTCCTCTGTGGAAGTCCAGCTTTCCACTACCTGGTCATTTTCATCCAGGATCGTAAGCTTCGCACCAGGGATCTCCTGGTCTCCGGTGATATCTGTCTTGCTGATCTGTACCTTTGTCACATCATCCTTCATTTCATGCTTCTGGATTTCCGCAGTATTCTCGATGGTAAATTCGATGCTTTCTGCGGTTACATATCCATCTGCAGGTTTGGTTTCTGTCATTGTGTAGGTTTTGCCGACTACCAGCTCTTTGATCACATGGGCTTCTTCTGTGGATACCCATTCATCCACCACATTGCCGTCCTCATCGGTCACTTTCAGGTGGGCACCGGGAAGCTCATCCCCTGTTGTCAGGTCAGATTTTGTCAGTTCCACGGTTGTAGCCTCATTTTCAAAGGTAAAATCATAGCTTACCTCTGCCTGGTCCGCACCGGCATATTCAAAGGTGAAATCCTGTTCCTCATTGGTGGTCACAAAACCATCCGGAGCATACAGCTCTTTCACATAATAGTTTCCGTCTACCGGCAGGTCTGCCGTAAAGGTAATCTGACCGTTTTCATCCGTGGTCTTAAGCTCAATGAGCGTATCTGCTTCCAGCAGGACATCACCACTGGCATTTTTGATATCCTCCCTTGTAAACAATCCGAAGATACCGCCTGCCAGTACACGCTCCGTGTCTTTTTCCTTTTTCAGGACGGTCACTTTGACTTTCTGGCGGTTGTTCTGCCATGCTTCATCATACGTTACCACCGGGGTATCCTGGTCACGGTAACTTAAATCCACATATCTTGGCTCCCCATCCAGCACATAACCATGGGCAGTTTCTGCCTCTTTCACATAGTATTTTCCAACCGGAAGATCCCCAAGCTGTGCAATACCATTGGCATCGGTGGTAATGGTTCCCACCAGTTCATCTGCTTTAAAATAATCCTCGCTGACACCATCTGCCGCTTTGATATCTTCAGCGGCATAAACGTGAAAAGTAACTTCGGTAAGGCTTCCAGTGATATACTCAAACAGATGCTCCACCGTGCCTTTTGCATTATCCAGAAGCGTTACTTTATCCAGGAATTCACCCTTTTTGTTGATGATCAGAAGCCCGGTCGGCACTTCATCCTTCATTTCAACCTTCTGGACATCACCGTTATCCTCAACAGTAAAAGTGATATCCGTTGCTTTCAGGTATCCATACGGGGCAAATTCTTCCCGGAGTGTGTAAGTCTCCCCGACTACCAGACGTTTGATCACATGTGGGGCTTCCTTAACAGAAGTCCATTCATCCACAACATTCCCATCTTTATCCAGCACTTTCAGGCTTGCACCATCCAGTTCTGTTCCAGTGGTAATGTCAGATTTTGTGATCTCCACTGTGGTCGGCTGGTTTTTCTTCACGGCTTTCAAAACAACCGTTTCCACATCCTGTCCCTGATAGAAAGCATCAAAGTTCAGGACCTCATTGGAAGATACATAACCTGCCGGGGCTTTCAGCTCTTTCACATAGTAGCTTCCAAGCGGAAGATCCAGTGTACAGCCTGCCTGCCCCTTCTCATCCGAAGTCATTTCCTGAAGGAGGGTATCTGCCGCAACAATTACTTTGCCGTCTGCGGTAATATCTTCTTTGTTGTAGATACCAAATACTGCACCTGCCACAACTGCACTATTTTCCGCATCCTGTTTTTCAACCGTAATCGCTACCTTCTGTCTTTCATCACCGACGGTCACTTCCTGCTCTACTACCGGAGTATCCTGGCCTTCATAGACAAAGACAACTTCTGCAGCCTCCGGATTTAACACAAACCCTTCCGGAGCTGTTTTTTCCACTACCCGGTAAGCACCAAGCGGAAGGTTTTCTGCCACTGCCATTCCATCCTCACCGGTTGTGATCGTAGTCACCAGTGTATCCTTTGCATAGACTACAATCCAGTTTCCATCTGCGTCCTTCTGGTAATCCGGGGAGTAAATATCCTCCGCCGCATACACCTCAAAGACGGCATCTTTCAGAAACTGCTCTTCGTAAATGAAATCCTTGTTAAATCCAGCAAGCATCTCACCTTTTTTGTAAACAGTCAGCTTTCCTTTGACCGGATGGTTTTCGTAATCTACTTCAATCACCACATCCCCGCTGACAGAATCCATCTGGTATGCCGTATTGGAATCCACTGCGATCTCCACGTAATTCTGGTTTAAGGTATAGCCATCCGGGGCTGTCACTTCCTCGATCCGGTAATGTCCGATGCTTAAATTGTTCGGAAGGATCAGATAACCCTGGCTGTCTGTGAAATAGGATTTGTGGGTAACAGTGGTCGGGTAAGTCGTTACCTGTTCCACATATTTCTCATGGTCCAGGTCATAAATCTTAAATTCTGTACCTGCCACAAGCACCGGTCTCTTTGTTTCATCGTCTTTCTTCACGATCTTTAACTTTGCTTTAAATTCATCATCCAGAAGGATCCGCCAGATCTGCGGCTCATCCGGATGGTTTTCACTGATGGTAACAAGAAAGTCATCCACCGGCTTATAATTGTGCGGGGTTGTTGTTTCCTTCACAAGGTAAGTACCATACGGAAGCGGGATGCTGCAGGCATAGCCTCTGGCATCGGTAAACATCTCTGTTTTTCCATCTGCGGTCAGTACTACCGGCTTGGCAGAAGCAAAATCGTAACTGCCGTCCGGATTGGTCTTAAGGCTGCTCTTTAAGTAAGCAGTAAATCCGGCACCTTTTAACAGGTCTGCGTCTGTCTTTCCATTGTTCGCCGCTTTAATCACCTGGAACGGCTGTTTCATGACCTGTTCCGAAGATTCCGTACTGCGCTCCACAGTTTTTACAAGGTCTCCCTCATAACTGCATTCCAGGTCATACTCACCCTCGTCGATCAGGTATCCAATCGGCGGTGTGATCTCTTTCACATAGTATTTTCCAAGGTACAGGTCTACTACAGAAGCATCACCCTTTTTATCAACCGTCATGGTTGCCACCTGGCTTCCTGCTTTATAGAGGATGCCGGTTTTTCCATCCGGATGGATGATGTTTTCTCTTGCATACACTCCATAAACAGCGCCTTCAAAGGCGGCGTCTCCCTGGGTGTTTCTTCCGGTCTCTTTATCTTTCTTGACCAGATGGATCGTCGCATTGACACGTTCATTCTCAAACGTATGAGTAAATGCGACAGATGCCTGTTTATCGTTGGTGTACTGAAATCTGAAAGAGAATACATCCTCACTGTTACGGTAGTAGTTCACAGGTGCCTGCAGCTCTTTCACATAATAGCTGTGGTTGATCGGCAGGTCTGCCTGATATACAGCGTTTCCATCGGTTCCGGTTGTTGCTTTTTCAATCAGGGTATCTTTTCTCACTACCACATTCCCGGATACGTCAGCGATATCCTCTGCCGCATACAGTCCGTAAATTCCTCCGGACAGCGGGTTCTTTGTGGTATCGTCCTGTTTCACCACAGATACGCTTGCCTTCTGGCGGTCATTAGCAAAGGTCACATTTCCTACTGCCACTTCCACATTCTGTCCTGCATAGCTTAAGGTGATGGTTTTGGATTCCCCTTTGCACACATAATCTGCCGGGGCTTTCGTTTCTGTTACAACGTAAGTGCCAAGATGCAGGTTCTTAAGGGTTGCACTGCCATCCTCACCGGTGGTCAGCCCCTCTTTTACCAGGGCACCCTTTTGGAAAATAACCCTTCCATCTGCCGCTTTGATATCCGCTCCGGCATACACATTATAAACAGCGCCTTTCAATCTCTGTTTTGTGTACTGGAACACCACGCCGGAATCTGTGACAGAAGCACCGGTCAGCACTTCCCCTTCCTTATAAACGGTCAGGTCTGCAAACTGTTCCTTATCAGTTACGTCTTTCTTTGTAGTCCCGCCGATGACCAGGTTGATCCCATAGGCTTTGGTATCCAGCACATAGCCGTTCGGTACGGAAATCTCTTTCAGGTACACGGTATTCTGTGTCTTTTCAATGGTGATACTGGATGCACCATTGGCATCGGTTGCAGGCATCTTTGCGATCAGGTTTTTTCCTGCTTCATCACTGTAAATGCCATACACCGCACCAGCTACCTTTGCATTGCTTCCGGCATCCTTTTTCACGATCTCAATCTTTGCCATCTTCACCCATTCCACACTGAAATCCACATACTTCTCATCTGTGACACCTTCTCCAAATACCAGTGCCAGATCCTGAGTGGATGACCCTGTGGTGATCTTATAAGCGGAATAATCCTTGGTAATGCTTCCTTTCATGGTCACTGCCCAAGAGCCGCTTACATCTTCCGCCTGTGTCAGCGGTGCGGAAAGATAGAACTTTGTGCCGCCGGATACTTCTACGCTTGCCCCTGCCGCACTGGTCTTTCCGGTTGAAACGTTGTGGAATTTCACGCCGGATGGAAGCTTCATCGTAATGGTCTGAAGCGCATCTGCCTTAAAAGTGATCTCTTCCGTTCTCTGGGAATTGCCGTCAATATAGGCTTTTACCTTCGCATTGGAAAAGGACATCGCCACGTCCGGGATCTCCGGCTGGCTCACACAGTAGTTATAGAGTTCCATGGCCAGCGCCTGTCCGGTGGAGTTGGTGCCGGAAAAGGCATCACTGCTTCCATTTGCATAAGCGGCTGCCAGATGGGTAATGATAAAACGCTTTCCGGTAGAGAAATCCGGATGCTTTTCTGCGAAAAATCCTTCATCCCCGCTGGCTTTTGTACCGTAATAGCAGACTTTCGCTAAAGTCTTTCCGTCACTGAGCTTTGTGATCGTATAAGTTCCATCCCCCGGCCCCGGCTTGGATGGCTGTACGCAATAGGCAGTAGCAGTAACATCACCAAACTTAACGGTATAAGGTGCGGTCAGGTAAGAACCCAGACCATAATCTGCATAATAGTAATATGCCCCTCTGGTTACACTGACGGAGGTCGTGGATCTGGCACTTGCAAACAGTGCCTGTGCCTGAAACTGTACCGTCTCGCCTTCTTCCAGGCTCAGCATATCAATTCCCTGTTCTTCGCCCTGTTCCAGTACATCAGATACGGAAAGCCCGGTCTCCGGGTCAACGGTTTCCTGCCCTTCGCTTTCCTCCAGTGCTGCATCCAGTTCCTCTTCCGGAAGAACTTCGGTGCTTTCTACTATTTCCGTTTCTGGTTCAGCCTCTGTGACTGGTTCTGTGGCAGCTTCCGTCTCCATGGAAGTTTCTGTTGTTTCACTCTCTTCTGCAGATAACGTCTGCGAGTCTGCCTCATCATCATCTGCCGCTTCCTCTGTACCGCTGGAACCGGCATCTTCGCCGCCTCCTTCTGAAGCAGCCTGCACTTCTGTTTCCGCCTCTTTAACGATCAGGTTTCTGCTGATCTGGTACTTCGGATGTGCCTCATTGACCGGCTCCACGTAGTAGACGGCTTTATAACTGTCTGCGTGGTCTAAAGCAAAATCCTTTCCCTCTTCATTCTTAGCTTCCTCAAAAGTGACTTTTACTTTTTTGTCATCTTTGATCTCCAGCCCGGTAAAATCACAGGTGACATCAAATTCACTGCCAACGGTAATTTCATAATCTTTGGCTTTTACCACTTCATCTTCGTCCAGCAGATCCTTGACCTCTTCATAAAGGGGCGGCTTTTCTTCCGCTTTGGGTTCTGCCGCATACGCTGTCATGGGCGATAACACCGTGGATAACAGCGTCAGCCCTGCCAGAAATCCGGATACAAGTCTCCTTAAATGTCCTGTTCTTCTCATAGATCATGTCCTCTCTTTCATTTTTATATGAAAACAGACAGCCTTTTAGCTGCCTGGTTCCTAACTACCGCTGTGGGAAATGCAGGTTAAACTGTGCTTTTCCCTCACTGTCAACTACCATTTCTACGGTAGCTTCATAACTTTTCCCGGTTCTTTTCGATACCAGGTCTTTGTAATGGACTTTGCCTTTCTTCAGGAATTTTTTTGCCGTTGCTTTATCCATCTTCTTCCCCTGGCTTGCAAGGAAATGGTCATCCTTCCACAAAGAAAAGCGGCATTCCTGCCCGGTGCAGTAATAATTCTTCTTCCCTTCCCGGACATCACTTCCACAGACCGGGCATTTCCCGATTACTTCTCCCCTGGCGGTTCCCGGAAAACGGCTGCTTTCCTCCTCTGAAATCGAATGGTAACGGGAAATCAATCCTCCCATCATATCCGTGATCCCATTTAAGAAATGCTCTGCCGTCTCTGTCCCCTGTGCGATATGGTTTAATGCCATCTCCCACTCTGCTGTCATCTTCGGGGACTTGATCTCATCCGGAAGGACTGTGACCAGTACATTCCCCGCATCTGTCGGCACCAGATTCTTCTTTTCCCTTTTTACAAAGCCGGACTGGATCAGTTTTTCAATGATCCCGGCTCTCGTTGCCGGTGTACCAAGCCCCTTCTTTTCCGTATCCTCTGTCAGTTCTTCATTGCCTGCCCGCTCCATCGCCGCCAGAAGCGTGTCTTCCGTATACTGGCGGGGCGGCTGGGTAAAGTTTTCTGAAACAGAAGTGCTGCACGGACCGATATTCCTTCCAAGGTAAAGGTCATATTCCGCTTCCTGTTCCGGTTCCCTGACACCTAAAAACTGTTTCAGTTTCTTCTCTATCGCCTGGAACCCTTCCTGTTTTGTCTTCCTTGCATTGAAATAGAACGTATGGAAGTTGCAGGTCAGCTGGCACTTATGGGTCTCATAAATATAGGGATCCGCCGTTGCAGTGAGTACCCTGGCACTGATCAGATACAGGATGTTCCTCTCCTTCTCTTTCAGCTTCTGAAGATCTGCTTTCTCCACTTCCGAAGTGGGGATAATTGCATGATGGTCTGATACCTTTTTAGAGTTCAGTACTTTAGAAATATCCGGTTCATACGCAATACCCTCCGCAAAAGGCATCCTGGATAACAGCAACTGAATAAGCTGTTTCGTACTGTTCCCCATCTCATCTGTCAGATACTGGCTGTCTGTCCTGGGATACGTCACCAGCTTCTTTTCATACATCTCCTGAACAGAATCCAACGTCTGCTGTGCCGTGTAACCAAAGATACGGTTGGCATCCCTCTGGAGAGAAGTCAGGTCATACAGTTTCGGTGCCCGCACGGTTTTCGTCTGCACATCTTCTTTCTCCACCTGGCACATGCGTTCGCTGCAGTCGGCAGCCACCTGATCCGCTTCTTCCTTTTTCTGGAAATGCTCAGAGACAGCATCAAACTCCCCGAATGTTAAGTGGGCTACATAGTATTTTTCTTTTACAAACTCCTTCACCTTCTGGTTCCTGTCCACGATCATGGCAAGGGTCGGGGTCTGCACCCTGCCCACTTTCAGGTTCTGGTTGTAAAGGACGGAAAAAAGACGGCTCGCATTGATCCCTACCAGCCAGTCTGCTTTTGCCCTGCATAAAGCTGACTGATAAAGGTCTTCATAACACGAACCGTCTTTCAACGATGCAAAACCTTCTTTAATTGCACGTTCTTCCATGGATGAAATCCAAAGCCTTTTGACCGGCTTTTTGCATCCTGCCTGCTCATAGACCAGACGGAAGATCAACTCCCCTTCCCTTCCGGCATCTGTGGCACAGATGACCTCATCCACTTCTTTGCTGTTCATCAGTTTCTTTAAAATCTGGAACTGCTTCTTTGTCCCGTCAAGGACTTTCCTTTTCCATTCTTCCGGTATGATCGGGAGGTCTTCATATCTCCATTTTTTGTAACGTTCATCATATTCCGATGCGTCACAAAATGCTACGAGATGCCCGACGCACCACGATATCAGATACTCCTTTCCCTCCACATATCCGTCTTTCCGTTCCCTGGCTCCGACCACCTTTGCCAGAGCCATCGCAACAGACGGCTTTTCTGCTATTACTAACTTCATCTCACTCATCCTTTCTGCTTTCCATATCAATATCGGATTCTACTTCATTCCCCCAGACATCCCATCCGGGCGTCTTCTGCCTGGCAAACAGCTCAATGCGGGGCACATCACCCATCAGCTGCACGATCCTCTCCCTTGCTTCCTGCGGCTTTTTGCTGTGTTCCTCGATGTGGGATACAATCACCTGATGGACTCCGGCAGACTGCCGTTTCGGTGAACCTCTGGTTGCCAGGATACAGAATTCGGCATTGCTCCTTGTCCAGTAACCCATTCCCCAGAACAGGCTGTCCGCTTTCTTATTCTGCTTGATCCAGACAAAAGCAATGGTCTTATACTGGAATCCCCAGGCCTGCAGGACGGAAAGCCCTTCCAGCAGGCACGGGATCGTCACCCACAAAAACAGGGCACAATCCTTTTCTGCCAGCTCCGCCACCGGCAGGGCACGGATCTCATCAATCCCCATTGTGGGGTAATGGCTCTCTGCACTCCGCCCTAATCCTTTTTTGGAATACACACGGTACTGCCACGGCGGATCTGCATAGATAACCGGATATTTTTTCATCTGCATCAAAACACCCCATTATGATTCCTCCTCATCTTCCAGGACTTCCTCTGGATCCTCTTCATCCGGAAGTGTCTCTTCTTCCGCATCATCCGGTTCCGCAGGTTCTTCCGCTTCTTCGGACTCATCATCCTCATATTCATCCTCATCATCGTATTCATGCTTCGGCTTATAGACCTTGAAGTAATATCCGGCACCCAACGCACCGGCAGCTGCCAGCCCGATCAAAAGATAGGAACCAACCGGGGATTTATCCTCCGGCATCTGCACTTCCTCTGTTTCCTGCTCTTCCTCTTCCGGCTCCTGCGTCGGCTCCGGTTCCTCTGTTTCCGGTTCTGCATACACAGTATCTACCTCCGGAAGCGTTACCGTATCGGAAAGTGTGAAGTTCATCAGGTCTTTTTCACTGACTTCCGTCAGGAAATACACATTGTCCTGCGACCTGGAATTATCAATGACCAGATAAAACACCTTGCCGCTTTTGGTGGAAATGGTGTAAAACTCTTTCGTCCCTTCCGTTGCTGTCTGTGTAATGTTTTCTGCATCTTCCCCGGATGCTGCCAGTTCTTCTTCAATCCCCGTCACAGTACGGTCATCCACGGTTCCCCTTGCCTCCGTCGGTTCCGATGCCTGTGCGTCCTGCGGAAGCGGGGATGTGGCCGTTTCTTCCGTTGTGGCAGCACTGCCAGTGGTACTCATATCGCTGTTCGCTGTACTTTGCTGTTGTGCCTGACGTACCGCCCATTCATAATACGGGTTCTGGAGAGTGTACTTATCGGAAGTATTCCCGGCACCATCCGTCACTGTGATCTCGATCTGCTTTGTGGTAAAATCTTTCTGTGTAAGCTGGACCTTCAGTTTTCCATCCGAAAGTTCCGTATAGGTAGTACCGTTGACAGTTACCGCAGAGATCCCGGATACCGCATCATTTCCCTGGATGGTCAGCACACCATCCGTAAGGGAGGCAGAAAGCGTTGGTTTTTCCGTATCATAACAGCGGATGGAACGGTTCTGTTCATACACCGTCCCTTCTGCATCCGTCACCCGCACATAGATTGTCTGGTTTCCGTTGATGGTAATGCTTCTGGACTCCGTAACGTCCTGCCAGCTCCCATCTTTCCCAGTCTTTGCTTCGATTTTTGCGACTTTAAAGCCTTCCCCCATCTGGCTGGCATCTACAGTAATGGAAACAGAAGTATCTCCCTGTTTCCACCCGTCCGGCTTTTCAATGGCGATGGCAGGGTTTGTGCTCTCCGCCGCATAAATGCTCCGGGCAGAAAAAAACGGGGTTGCCATACATAAAAATGTGGTAACTGCAAAAACGCCTCTTTTTACGTTACTGCCCCATTTCCTGTGCCTGCCCGGTGCCCTCTGTTCTTTCATTTTCTCTAAATTCATCATCAGCTCTTGTTTCCTCCTTCTGGAATCCTGCCAGTGTCGGCAGTTCCGTTTTCATTCTCTCCCGGAACGCATTCAGTTCCGGTATGGTCATATCCATGCCACGGATGATCCGCACGATTTCCAAGTTCTCCGCTTCTGTCTTTGCCGCTTCCGCAGCCTTAAACCGCTTCAGGTCTGCTTCATACCGTGCCCTGGATGCCTCCATTTTTTCCTTTGCCTTTTCATAATCGGCAACTGCTTTTTCAAGGCTCTTCATACTGCTCCTTTCCGGGCGGCATGACCACCGCCCTTTTTTACCATCTTCCAAATCCATAAAAATGGCTCTGCCAGTAGGATGAATAAATGGATGTGTACTGTACCGGATGCCCGCAGTGGATCATCTGCCCGCCGCCTACATAGATACCGATATGCGTTACCGGCACACCTGCATTATAGGTTCCGGTAAAGAAGATCAAATCTCCCGGCTGGACATCGGACTCTGATACCGGTGTACAGATATCATAAAGCCCCTGGGCAGTCAGCCTTCCGGTATTCCTTACCCCTGAATTGGTCAGGCAGTAGCTTACAAAACCGGAACAGTCAAACCCGCTTGGGGAATATCCGCCCCATACATACGGGGTTCCCAGATATCTGGCTGCTTCCTGCAGTAGCCTCTGTGCTGCTTCACTGGTGTACTCATTTCCACCAAAAATGGTTCCTTCCCCTGTTTCCAGATAGAAGATCGGGTTCATGCGTTCCCCGTTTTTGAGAAGTTCCATGTGGAGATGGCTTCCTGTGGAATTGCCGGTATTTCCTGCAAGCCCTATCACATCCCCCTTGGTAATGGCAGCCCCTGCAAAAACACTTCTGCTTTTCAGATGTGCATACCGCAGTTCATAGCCTTTGCTGTCTTTGATCACCACATAATTGCCATAGCTGTCATTATAGGCAGAAGTTGTTACCGTACCGGTCAGCCCTGCCAGTACCTCCGTACCTTCCGGCACTCCGATATCCACTCCATTGTGGAGCTGGTTTGCACCGGAGATTGGATGGATCCGGTATCCGTAATAGCTGCTTACGTTGTAATACCAGTTGAAATCAAATGGTGTCCCGAACATCTGCAGGTTGCCCTTTGTTTCGTTATAGGCGGCAAACAGTTCCCTCTGGAAAATCCCCAGACGGCTCTGGCAGATGCCTGTCAGGCTGCCGGAATTTAACGTCACATTCAAAACATCCACATCCCTGGTACGTGTCACTTCCACCTCCCGGCTTCCGTTATCATCCGCAAGGAAACACTCCCAGGTCTGATGCCCATGTGCGGATGCCGCCGAATGGCTGTCATAATACACATCAAACTGGACACCGTAACGGGCAAATGCCCCGGTATCTTCTACCGTGTATTCCACACCATTCATGACCACCTTTGTCCCCATTGGAACAAACGGGTTGGACGCATCTACCGCAAGGGTATGGTTCGCTGTCGGGTACACCCCGGATGCCGTCGGTCCTCCTGACCATATGCCACAGCAGATCGGGCAGTTGCAGTAACCGCTCGTCACAACATTTCCAAGGGATTCCCCTACCCGGACCGTCGTTGTCTCTGTCACAGTCTCATTCACAACTTCTGTCTCCAGCTGGTACTGGAGTGCAAACAGCCTGTCCAGTTCCGGCTTGACCTGCTCAAAGGTAAATTCTTCATACTTGGCAGACAGGTAGCTGATCAAAACAAACGGGTCATGCTCAATCGGTCCGATATTGTACCGGTATTCGTCATGTCCCGGCTCTTCCGATTCCATCTGGTTGATCCTCTCCTGGAGGTTTGTTTCCAGCTGTGTGTAGTAAAGATCTGCCTGCCGGATTGCCTCATCCGAAGAGATATAACTGGTTCCGGTGTAATTGATCAGGCTCTGCATAAATGCCGAGGAACAGGACGTTACACTGGTCATGATGAGGAACATCATCCCGATCAGGGCAGCGATGCTGATATATACCTTCCGGTGTTCCTTGAAAAAGTTGGTAACTTTGCCGCCGATCTTCTTGATATAGTCAATCGTGCCGACCGCTGCAGTCCCCATTGCCTGCTCACTCTGTTTTGCTTTGGAATATTCCTTTTTGATCCGTTGTTTCTGGATCAGCTTCTTCAAATAAGACCGTTCCTGGTTTATGGAAGATTCTGCCGCAGCCTGCGCTGTTTTCTTTGCCTGATAAGCACTTGACCGGCTTTTTCTCCGGTTCCGCCTTCTGGCACTTCTCTGTTCCAGATGGTAAAGCCCCTCTGAACCTTCTGCTAAACTGTTTGCGCCTTCCACCGCCGCATTGCCATCATCATTTTTTCTGACCTGGCGATGGACAGATACTGCCACAGCGGTGCCTGCCTTTTTGACAAGGGAAGTATCTTTCGGGCTTTCCCCTTCAAATTTCAGCCGGCTTTTCTTTTTCGCCCCTGCACTTTCTGCATTTTCCTGATAGACCTTTTCTTTCATGGAATGCTTCTTTGGTGCGTTCTTCCTTTCTGCCTCCGTGTGAGCCATCTTCTGGTTCCGTTTCTTCTGGGCATCATGGCGGAAATTTACCCCGTCCGCATCCATCCGGTTCAGTTTAGCTGAAGAATTACCATCCCTGACTGCCTCCGCCGTCTCCTCATAGGCAAACTTCAGCCTCTGCTTCTGCCCCGGCTTTTTACTTCCTCCGTTCTGTTTCTTCCTCGCATCTCCCCTTGACTGGGCAAGGTCTGTATGCTTCTCCTGAAGTTTCCCACTGCCGTTTTTCTTCTCTTCCAGTGACAGTTTGGAACTGCCCTCTGCCTGTTCCCGGATCATTTTCCGGGATTTTGCTTTGTCTACTGTCTGTGCCTTTGCCGGTGCATCCCTGGAGTTCTGCACAGAATGCCTGACCGGATCCGTACTGTCCTCTCTCGTCCCTCTCCGGTTGGAAAGATCCATCCCTTTTCCGGTATCCTTTTTTGACATCTGCACATCCCGGGTACGGCTGCTGACACGAACAGTGGATTTATCTGCCAGGTTTTCTTCCACTAAACCGTCCTTTGTCATCTTCTGGACAGTTTTCTCCCTGGCTTTCATTCTCTGTTCTGCCATCTGTTACCTCCTTCATTTTTTTCCTGCATGCACGATACAGGTAAGAACCAGACCACATACCATACCTGCTGTAAATGTCAGAAAATATGCTAATACATGCATCGTTTTTCCTCCTATGCCTGATCTCCCGTCTCTTCCGGACGGGTGGTTAATAGCTGATACAGTTTGTTCTTCGGGAACCTGTCCACAAACGGGATGATGACATTTCCATAGAACAAAAGTCCCTCACCTTCATTGCTGTTCGTCACATAGGACAGCTGGGTCGGTGAAATGTTCAGCTGCTTTGCCAGGATCTGCCGGTCACCGGATGCCTGGTTGAGCATGTAAATGAAATCCGAGTTCTCAAAAATGTTCTCAATCTCACGGCTTGCCAGAAGATCCTTGATATTCTGGGTGATACCGGTCGGGATACCTCCCCATTTACGGAACCTCTTCCAGATCTCCACACTGTAGGCTGCCGTCTGCTCTTCCTTTAAAAGCAGATGGAATTCATCAACATAGTACCGGGTCGATTTATGGGCGGAACGGTTGACCGTTACCCTGTTCCAAACCTGGTCCTGGACGATGAGCATCCCGATCTTTTTCAGCTGTTTTCCCAACTCCTTAATGTCAAAGCAGATGATCCGGCTATTGATATCCACGTTTGTCCGGTGGTTGAACACATTCAATGAACCGGTAACGTAAATTTCCAGTGCGGTTGCCAGCCGCTGTGCCTCCGGTTCATCCTGCCCCCGGAGCAGGTCATACAGATCCTGAAGGATCGGCATCTTCTCCGGCACCGGATCGGAAAGATATTCCTGATACACAAGACGCACACACCGGTCAATGATGGTCTTTTCCACCGGTTCCAGACCGTTCTTTCCTCCCACGATCAGCTCACAAAGAGACAAAATAAAATCCGATTTCAGAGATAAAGGATTATCCTCCTCGGAATAGTTAAGGTTTAAGTCCATCGGGTTGATATACTGGGTCGATACCGGTGAGATACGGACTACCTGCCCATGCAGTGCCTGCACCAGCGGGTAATACTCTGCTTCCGGGTCGCAGATGATAATGTCATCTTCCGTAATGAGGAAGCAGTTGGTAATCTCCCTTTTTGCTGAGAAGGATTTACCGGAACCCGGTGTACCTAAGATCAGCCCGTTTGGGTTTTTAAGCCGCTTCCGGTCCACCATGATCATGTTGTTGGACAACGCATTCAGACCATAATAAAGGGCTTCCCCTTCCTGGAACAGTTCCTGTGTCGTAAATGGCACAAAGATCGCTGTTGCCGAGGTGGTAAGCCCACGCTGGATCTCGATTCTGTTTACTCCCAGTGGGATACAGGACATCAGCCCCGCTTCCTGCTGGTAATCCAAAGGACGCAGGGAACAGTTATACTTCTGTGCGATGCCCTGCACCTGGAAAATGTTGTTGTCCAGTTTCTGCCTTTTCTTTGCCGTATTCATCACAAGGACAGTGACAAGGAACATCCTCTCATTCCTGGACTGCAGGTCTTCCAGAAGGTTCTTCGCTTCTTCCCCATAGGTCACAAGGTCAGATGGCAGCACATCCATGTCATAGCCGGAACGCACCGCCCGCTTCTGCTCTTCAATCTTCATCTTGTCCAGGTCAGAGATTTTACTCTTGATCATCTTGATGGCAGAGGTCTGGTCAATAGACTGGATATGGATATTCACATTGATGCTCTCATCCACATCCAGAAAATCTGCCAGCATACGGTCAGTCAGTTCCGGTGCGAGGATCTGCAGGTAGCTGACGCTTCCCAGTGTTTTTCCCATCATAAAAGAGGAATTCTTTGAGAAATTAAAGGATGTCGGTGCGATAAAATCCTTTGTCTTAAGTCCCGTCTGTGGAAGCATCTTGTAATTGAACCGGAACGGCTCGATCCGGTCCTGATTGAACACATGGTACATGATCTCAAGACGCTCCACCCCGTTCAATGGATGAGCCTGTGCCCCAAGCACTTTAAAGTTGTTGAGGATATCCGCCTCAATCCGCTCAAGCCTCGGTCTTGCCACCTTTAAACTCTCCGCTTCAATCCCGAACGTAATATACTTTGATTTCACCAGACCGTTATTCCCTTTGGAAAGCTGGTTCTTTAACATCGTCCGGTATTCTTCCCGGATCTCGTTGAAATCATCATTCTGGTCCGGGATATCAATGCTCTTTTCAAACTCTGCCACATCCACCTGCTGGTTGATAAAAGACAGCTGCACACTGATGGACGAGTCAAAGTAATTCAGGAAATCACAGTAGTTTTCAAAGATCGTGGTCTTATCCTCATTCAGGGCAAGCTGGTAATTGATATCGTAAAACTGTACGGTTTTGGAAAAAAAGTTTTTCGATACCTGGCAGATGCCATCCGCAAACATCCGCTGATAAGGGATGCTCTGCTGGGCAGTATGGGGAATGTTCTTCTGCCGTTTCCTTTCTTTCTCCTGTTTTTTCCTAAGCTTTTCCTTTTCCCTTTCCTTTTTGTCGTTTCTTTTTCTTCTTTCCTGACGGTTTTTTCTTGCCGCCGCTTCCAGGCACTGCTGCTGTGCCTGTTTCTTCTTTTTTGCCATCCGGCACGCCCTCCTTCTTTACGAGGGAATCCACCGCCTGATAGAAGTTCTCCGTCTTGTACGGACGTTTCGCCGGACAGATGAATTTCTGGCGGATGATATTTCCCATCACTTTTTCAAAAGGGAGACCGTCTTTTTCATACATTGCCATAAAGAAAAATGGCAGCATGACAGTTACCATAAGGATCGCTGACACACTGGAACCAAGGGGTTTCTTTGCCAGCAGGTATAACGGGACTCCCACTACTGCGGCAAGCGAAAAAAAGATCAGCTGCCGCTTTGTCAGGTTCAATGCTACTTTTGTCTTGACCTTGGTAAGGTCTTTTGGTACTGGTACATACGCCATAGGTAGTACTCCTTTCTTTTCCTGCCCATCAGTGGGCATTGAATATTGATTTACTGAGGCTTCCGGTCTTAAACAGTGAAAATGCCAGTACGACCGTATATGCCGCCACTGAAAACATTGCCCCATGCAGGTTCGTGGATATGGTCATCGCATTGACCAATACGGAATAAATACCGACACAGACCAGCATGAAGAATCCCTGAAATGCCAGGGCGAACAAGCCTTTCAGATAGTTGTTCCCGATATTGCCCCATTCCTTATTGGTCATGGTGGCAAACGGGATCGGTGCCACGGAAGTATAAAGGTAGATCTCAATCATCCTGCCATACATGATCACCGTGATAATCACGGAGAGGATGCTCATGGTAAGGCTGATGAGAAGTGTTTCCATTGCCAGCAAAAACAGTTCCCCGATCTCCATTTCTTCCAAAGATTCCGTCAGGGTAGCAATGGCGGCAGAAGCATCCACCGCCGTACTTCCGGAGATCACACCGGCTGCACCGTTTACGATGTGCTGCCCCACATCGAATACCGCCATTGTGATATTAAATGTGTTCGTCACAAGGTAAATCGCCACATATGCCTTAAAGATCCAGAGAAAAATGTTGTAAGTTTCGAACTCATGGAAGTTATTCTTCTGTGTGACCATCGTGATCAGCTCATAACAAAGCACGAACGTAATGATCAGACCGGCGATGGGCACGATCACCGTCTGAGACAGGTTTTGAATGAGGTTAAAAACCCCTGTGTTCCATCCCTGCGGTGTCTGCCCTACCTGACTGGCAATCGTTCCCACCTTATCATTGACCTCCACGAACATCCCTTCCAGACCATTCTGGATCATCCCGATGAGGATCTCCTTGATGGCTTCCGTGATTCGTTCGATAATGGTGTTCATCCATTACCCCATTAACCGAACAGCGTTGCCAGCTGGGGAATCAGGGTAGTTCCCAGCAGCATGATTCCAGCTCCTGCCATGAGCTGTTTGATTCCCTGGCTCTTTGCGCCGGGGTTGTCATTCCCATAACCTTCCAGAAGGTTGATGACACCCCATACGCCAAGGCCCGCCCCGATTGCTACGACCAGGGTCTTCAGAGTAGTAATTGCACTGGTAAAAAATGCCATATAAATCACCAAAACTAACTTTGCCGGGTGTAACCGGGAATGAAAAACGCCGGTAACAATACCGGCGCACCCTGTTAGTTATTCCTTTCCTCATTATTTTCCTGCTCATTCCCGTCTTCTGAAAGATCCATTTCCATCACTTCCACCTCATCATCAGGTTTCGGTGAGTACTTCGGATCCAGTTCCTTTTCCACCTTAAACCGGTTCTTCTCACTGTAATCCGCAAGGAGCCGGTAATTGGGGTGTTTGGTTATATCGTATTTGTCCGAATAGAACGGACGGACACCACGTATCTGCAGGATGCATTTCCCGCCGTCCATGACTGCGATCTCATCCTCCGTCATCAGCTGTTTCCCGGTTTTCTGGTAATTCAGCCCGAATGACTTCTGGTTGCTGCGTGTTTCCGAGGTGTTATAAAGGTCAATCGTCTCCTTCCCCAGAAGCTCACTCATCTCTTTCAGGGTGGTCTTTTCCTTGCCCCCAAGGAACAACATCGTGTCACAATTCCCCAGAATTGTGTCCGCACTATCCTTGTACATTGCCTTCAGCTGGCTCTGCGACTGCAAAATAATAGAAGCAGAGATTTCCCTGCTTCGGATGGTGGCAATCAACTTATCAAACTGTGGAATCTGCCCGATGTTGGCAAACTCATCGCAGATGACCCGCACATGGACCGGCAGCCTGCCGCCATATTGATCATCTGCCTTATCACAGAGCAGATTGAAAAGCTGGGACTGCAGCATGGCGATCACAAAGTTAAAGGTAGTATCTGTATCTGACATAATCAGAAACAGTGCCGTCTTTCGGTCTCCCACCTTATCCAGTTCCATCTCATCATAGCTCATGATCTCCCGAAGCTCGGCAATATCAAACGGAGCCAGTCTGGCACCACAGCTGATCAGGATGGATTTAGCTGTCTTACCTGCCGCCAGCTTGTATTTCTTATACTGGCGTACCGCAAAGTGTTCCGGATTCCTTTTTTCCAGATCCTCAAACAGCATATCCACTGGATTTTTGTAATTCTCGTCATCCTCCCTGGTCTCGCTTTCATTCAGAAGGTCGATCAGGGTGTTCATATTCTTCTCATCCTCGTCTCCTTCATACCAGATCAGAGCAATCAGTGCCGTATACAGCAGTTTTTCTGCTTTGACCCAGAAATCTTCGGTTGCCTTTTCCCCTTCTCCCTTGGTGTTGGCAATGATAACCGTCACCAGTTTCAGGATATCCTTTTCAGATTTTAAGTAGGCAAACGGATTGTAGTGGAGCGATTTGGAAAAGTTTATAGTATTTAAGACCTTAATCACATAAGGCTCATGCACCACCTTCCCGGATTTATCTTTCACAACATTTCCATGCTTGTCTCTCTTTGGCGGTCCTTTGGCTAACATCTTCCCGCATTCTTCGATCAGTGTTCCCTTCGGGTCTGTGATGACCATGGAACAGTTCATCATCATAATAGAGACCTTTACGAAAAACCTTGTTTTTCCACTACCGGAACCGCCGATGACGCAGATGTTTTTATTTCTGGCAAACTTTGGGTTCTTCGGACGGCTCTCCATGGTAATGGATTCTGTTGCCGTCAGCGGAATGTTCATCCAGAAATCATCTGCCATAAATGGTTTGATGTCTTCCGCTGTTCCCCACCTGGCTGAACCATACTCCACTCCTTTTCGGAGTTTTTTTGCATCTGCCTGTTTTTGCCAGACCAGTATCTTCACAACTGCCGCAATCCCGGCCCCCACCAGAAGATCCACGTAGTAAAGACTTGGCAGGAACCCGGTCAGGATCCGATCAGCGTGCTCCATGGCATATAAAAGTTTGTTCCCCATATCTACCCCGGGGCTTGCCCGATACAAACAGGATGCCCTGTCTGCAAACAAAAAGATGAAAAGATATGGAACATTGGTCAGAACAAGCTTTTTCATATCCAAAGCGGACAGCGTAACTCTGGCTTTTGCTTTCAGCTTGTTGGTCAGACCCCCTATTGTGAGTTTTCTCACCGGGATACCTCCTGATGCTTATTCCTGGCTTTGCCCTTCGTCTTCCCTGCAACGATACTCCTGTATGCTGCCAGACGTTTGTGGATGGAAGGGCGGTTCGCCTTCTGGATCTCTTTCTGGGAAAATTCACGGAAAGCTGCGGTGATCGCATCCTGGTCACGTCCCTTAAAGAACACCATATAAACCGGCGGATCTTTGGTCTTATCCTTTTTCAGGGCATAATTGATCCCGTATTTTCTGGCATACCGTTCAAAAGACTTGATGTTCTTGGGTGTGATCTCAATATTCGTCATCCCGGCATTCTGCTTTGCCAGCTCCCTCACCGTGATTTTCCCCTGTTTCGGCTGATTTTTCTGTGCTTTTTTCTCAGCACTTTTCTGTTTCTGATGCCGCAGGTATGCGGCAATCACTTTTTTCAGCACATCTGCCGTCATTTTTGTGGTACGCACACAAAAAGTCACCGTTTTCTGTGTTACTTCTTCCTGCATGAATTTCCCTCCTTTCAGCGTATTACGTGCTGTCCCAACCTAAGACCATTGGTATCACCCCTTTCATCAAAAAAGAACCGATCAGACTCTGATCAGACTCTGCATCCGACCGAGCTTTTCCGTTCCTTCTTCCCTTCTTTTGTCTGCCCCGCCACAATAGACAGGCACACACATCTCCAATATTCTGCTGTAAATCCGCTTATGGGCTACATCCAGCGATTCATCTTTCATATCATTCAACCCGAGATTTGTTGTGATGATGAGAGGCTTCATTTTACAGTACCTGCTGTCAATCACGTTATAGATCTGCTCCAGGGCAAACTCTGAATTACGTTCTATCCCCAGATCATCAATAATCAGAAGCGGGTAATCCACCAGATTCTGCACAATCTGGTTTTTATCTGCCTGATAGTTTGTCATTTCATTCAGGATACGTGAGAAGTTCGTCATCATCACCCGCTCCCCCTGTTCCAGAAGGGCATTGGCAATACACCCGGCAAAAAAACTCTTCCCAGTCCCCACCGGACCCATCAGGAGAAGCCCTACATTTTCTTTTTTCATCTTCTCCCAGTTTTTTGCATACTGCCTGGCAATGAGCATCTTATCATTTGACCCATTATCATTTTCAAATCGCCATTCCCAGAACCTCCGGTCTCTAAGTCCTACCGATTTTCTCTGGTAAAGCTCCCTCTGGGCTTCTTCCCTGCGGAGCTGCTCTTCTTTTTCTTTTCTTGCCTGAGCCTCGCAGTCACACAGGCAGCCCACTACACGGTCCCTTCCCATAAAATTGATCCTCAGCTGTTTCCGTTTCCCGCATACACCACACCGGAGGCATCCGTCTTCCCCAAGAAAATCAGCCACATTCCTGCTATCTGTCATAGACTCTCTCCTTCCTCAAAGTCATATCTTCCAGAACCGGTTTTCAGTTCTTCCCTTCCTGCCCAGAGAAGAATCGTTGCGAAATGATCCTGATAGGTTTTTCCAGTGGATTTCATATAAGCAGAAAGCTGGTCAATCATCCTCTGGAAGTCATACGGATACAGTTTCCGCAGCTCCCGGTTTTCTTCCACGGAAAGCCGGACATTTCCAAACCGTCCGTACAGACAGGTGCTTTCCTTTTCCGAAGAGCGGCTCTTACTCCTGTCAGTATCATTCTTATCAGTCTTATTTATATCAGTATTATTTGTGGCAAAATTCTTGCACTCCGGACTTCCATTTTTTTGCGTTCCGGACAGCAAGTTTTTTGCATTCCGGACTGCCAGATTCTTGCGTTCCGGACAGCAAATTTCTTGCGTTCCAGAAGGATAATAAACTGCCGGTTTTGCCCGGATGCGTTTTACGAAGTTCTTCACATATATCACCGATGGACGGTTGCAGCCCTGTCGATACCGTTCGATCAGACCGATGCCATGTACACTGTCAAGCTCCCTGAGAAGCTTTGTGACCGTTGTGTGTGACATGTTCAGCACTTCCTGAAGTTCAGCTACCGTGTAGATGATATACACATAACCGTCAGCATCCACCCAGCCATTTTTCTTTGAAAGGTTGATTCTGTCCAGCAGGATACCATACAGAAGCTTTGCATCCGTGGACAGACCTTCAAATTCCTTTTCTGTAAACAGTGCCTTGGGAATACGGAAAAATGAAAACTGCTCGGATTCTTCTACCCGGAAGTATTCATAATCCATTTTTTCATCCTCATTATTCCATCTCTTTGTTCTTGAACATATTCAGGTACATGTTGAACACACTCACCAGTTCCTTCAGATAGATTCGTCTGGCACCTTTGTTGCAGGCGTGCATATCTTCGATCCATTCCGGGGAATTTCCGCAGATCACAGCCGTTGTCTCTACGACAGCCATAAATCTCTTCATGGATTCCATCTTGTAAACATGGTTGAAATACTGGCGGATTGCCTCAATTCTATCCGGATCATTTTCCAGTAATTCAATGACACCGAAAGCCAGGTCCATACCAAATTCACTGGCATCATCTTCGATTGCCTCATCATCCAGGTTACCGTTCTCATCACAGTAGCATCTGAATTCCATCGGACTTAAATCTTCCGGATTAAACTCGTCCTCTCCCAGATCAATTGGCGGTACACCATCCTCCAGAGGCCCTCCCTCCGGACAGCCTTCCCTTATAATCTCGATGTAGCCTTTTTTCATAAGGTCATCCACAATTTCCCTGGCAGCTGTCACCATCTTGTCCATGATTTCTTCTGCCTCCTCCGGGCCTACCATTGTCATTAAATCATTGATTGTCATCATAGTCTTTTCCTCCTCATTCATCTTTGAAATATCATTTATATAGAAACGGTTCGGTCTGCCATTGTCTTTAACAACCCGAACCATGTTTCCCATACTTTCCAGTTCCGAAACAGCGTAATCTACCCGGTACCTGGTGCTATTCAGATCCCTGATCATTTCACTTTTGGGATAGATCACATACAGTTTCCCTTTCTGGTCAATCCATCTGTTCTGTGCTGCATATCTCAGCCGGTCAAGCATAAGGCTGTATAATACCTTTGCCGTAGTGGATAAAGAGCAATATCTCGCATCCTTAAACAGTGCCTTAGGCACCAGCAGGCACTCTACCGGCATATAATCCTGATTACTCATCATGCTTCCCTCCATTCAGATCGACCATTGCCTCTGTTGAGAAAACAGTCAAATCCAGCATTCCCACAAAAATCTGATAATACAGGGAACAAAGCTCTGCATCTTCCCTTACCAGATACAACCCTTCCAGTTCTTCTGACAGATGCCTCATGGCATACATGGTCTGGCAGAGTTCATGGACTTTTTCATAGTCTTGTTTCTCCACGTTCTTCTCCAGACGGTCAACGAAACGGCTCCAATCTGTAAAGTTGCTGTCCATTACAATCAGGCACTGGAACAGCTCGGTTGCTTCACAGGCAGCCGCCAATACTACATTTTTGATATTGATGGAACCGTTTTCATTTCTCATGTGGTTGATCATGTACTCTTTATTTAACATTACCATTGGCTTATCCTCCTATCGAAATGGCATTTCTTCTTCCATAGATTCCGGGATGTTCAGAAAACCATCCCCTTCCATCGGCTCCGGCATTTTCTCCTGCACTTTTGCACCGGCAAACTCGATACGGTCTGCAAAAAGCTCTGTCGTATATACCTTTTTGCCGGTCTCTTTATTATCGTAACTGCCGGTTACGATTTCACCCTCTACCATTACCTTTGTCCCCTGCACCAGATAATCACGGACAAACTCCGCTTTTTTTGCAAAGGCTTTCACCGGAATGAAACTGACATCGTCTGAGTAATTCCTTCTGACTGCCAGTACAAACTTGGCAATCTTATGAAGACCTTTCTCATTCTGTGTCTCGTTATAGCCCGGATCACGAACCAGTCTTCCGGAAATAATTGCTGTATTCATTACCTCGGATCCTCCTATCCTTTCAGTGTTTTATAGCACAGCCCGATACATGGACCACACTTGGCATAACAACAGTCGTAACATTCATCCTTTTCCAGTTCCTCCTGTGCCATTTCAGCCTCAAACATACTCATAAGCAGTTCATAGGCAGTTTTTAATTCCAGATATTTCTCTTCTGCTTTCTCCATCTTCCTTTTAAATTCCGGAAGCATCTGGCGAAGAACCGGATGGAAATGTTCTTCTTCATCATCCCAGGCACAGGCTGCCATCATGCATCTTGGAAATTTTTCATAACTTCCTGCATAATAAGGGCAATAGGAACAGCCTCTTTCCCGGAACATAGCCGGTGTAATAACCGGAAGCTGCCCTCTGATTTCTTTAGTAATCTGTTTGTTCTTGATTCTCTCTCTCATGTTCGTTCTCCTCCAACTTTTTCTTTATGCAAAAGGGGATTCCCCCTGAATTGCCTGCTTTATCGCACATTTCGCAGCTTTGCTGCTCAATGACCGTTAGCCGTCAAATACAAATCCAAAACAATCTTGGCTTTGTACTTTCCAGCTTTATCGCACAAAAAAAGGCAGGCTTACGAATTTGTTTTTTCGCAAGCCTGCCTCAAATCTACTATTCATTATCTTTTTACTATATACCGGATGGTCACATAGACTGCCCTCACAATATAATATGGGATCATAAGGCTTCCCAATAAACCACCCACAATAACACTCAATGCGATCATTCCAACAGTACCCCCAACATCATAGCCTCTGGGGATTAAAATGATACACATTTTATGTATTCCAAACGGAAGCCCTGCAAGGAACAGGAACATAAATAAATCTGTATTCCCGGTCACTCCCATAATCGTTTTTACCATCCAGAGCCAGAATGCCATAGCTGCCAGTGGTAACAATGCCTTCTTAATCACATCCATGATTGTCATTTTGAACACGCTCCTTATTGTCTGCCCATTCCTCTAACAATTTAAAAATCACATCTTCTATCTGCTCTTTTGTATAACTCTCCGGAAAAAACATCCGGAGCTTCTTTTCCGGCAGCTTCACCTGTAATTTCTCTGTTTTACCCTGGCAACAGATACAATCAATTTCCGAATATGTCAGTAAATGTTCCTTAGAACACTTCTTCATTTCCTGTGCCTGCTTCATGGACGGAACCATTTCATGGTTACCCATATACTGAAGCAATATATCCTGCTCCTCTTTTTTCAAATATGATAATTCGACAGCAGTATTAAACGGGAGCTGTTTATGGTCAGCCATATCCAGAAGAACCGGAAGTAATTCCGTCAGATGGATATACCTGAGAATCTGCCGTGTGCTATCCTCTGAATTTTGGCTGATATCCTCTGCCGCCAACTTCTTGCCAACTTGGCAAGAAGTTAAATCACTTCGTTTGCCCTGGCGTTTCAATGCATCATATTTCATTTTATAGGCAAATGCCTTTTCACTGATCAACAGTTCTTCACGCTGAATGTTTGAATCAACCATAATCACAGTCGATTCATCATCTGTCAAGTCTTTAATAATGACTGGCATGGTTTTCAAGCCAGCAATCTCACACGCCCTCTTACGGCGGTGCCCTGCTATAATTTCATAACCGCCGGTGTCCTTTATTCTCACAATACCAGGCACCAAAACTCCATGCGTCCTCACGCTTTCAGACAACTCAATCATCTTGTCATCATCCAGAACCTTAAACGGATGATTAGAGAAGGAATGCAGATTATCCAGAGCAATCTGTTGGATGCCTGCCTGTTTCTCACTTGTTGTTCCGAATAGGGCATCTAATGACTGTAATGGAATTGGCGTTGATTTCTTTTTACCTGCCATGTTCAAGAACCTCCTCCGTAAAATTCATATATGCTTTCGCAACTTTACCTTTTGGTTCGTATTTAAGAATACTCTGTCCCTCTCTGACCGCTTCTTTCATCCTGACAGAAAATGGAATATAATTGTCAAACACATGAATCTGATTTCCATAGGCATTATGAAGCAATTCCATGTTGTTTCTGGCATCATTTGTATGGGCATCCACCATACTGAAAAGGATACCGGCAATCTGCAGTTTCGGGTTGATCTGTCTTCTGACTTTTCCGATCGTCTTCAAAAGCTGCTGCAATCCCTTGATTGGAAGATAGGATGCTTCTACCGGAATCAACACTTCATCCGATGCTGCCAGGGCATTGATGGTGATCATACCCAAAGATGGCATACAATCTATTAAAATTGCATCGTACCGGTCTTTTACCTTGTTTAATATCTGTTTCAGGACAAACTCACGGCTCATTGCATTCACAAGCTGTACTTCTGTTCCTGCCAATCCAATATTGGAACAGATAATATCAATACCTTCCTCTGTATGCTGGATAAAGCAGTCTTCCGGAATATCTTCATCACTCAACACCATTTCCATCAGCGTTGTTAATGTTTCATTACTATTATCGCAGTCACGGAATCCAAATCCAGCAGACACATCTGACTGCGGATCAGCATCCACGACTAACACCTTCTTATTCATAAGAGCCAACCCTACACCAAGATTTGCTGCACATGCGGATTTTCCAGTTCCGCCTTTCTGGTTTACTACTGATATAATTTTTGCCATATTCTTTATCACCTTTCTTTGATCTCAAATAAAAAAGAGGACTGAACCAGACAGTCGGAACTAATGTCCGTGCGAGCTAATTCAGTCCTAAAAATAAGTATATTCAGTTATCACCGCTTTCGTGGTATGCAAATCCATATCCAGTGTTCTGGACTTACAATAATTCGTATTCTGGAATGACAGCGCTGCCTCATTTATCCCCTTTTCAGGGAATTAAAAATAAGGACTAAATTAGTGCAACCCCCTGTATTTCCTAGGGTTTTCTAACTTGTCCTTATTATAACTCAATCATGCGGCGTGATTTTTGGTAACTGCTCTTTATAGATTCGATTATGCTTAGCCAATGCCCACTCAAAATGCTTTTCCCAATGTAAAGCAACTTCCGGCATATCCTTCTTATCTAAAAACAGAAATCCCTTATATCCATCAATCACAGGTTCTTTCTTGGGCTTTTTACGATTTTCAACAATACGCTTAAAACATTCATACACTTCCTCAGTCATAGGAATGATTCTGGTTCCACTTGACGTTTTCGTATCCTCAATAATATACTTCATTCCTCTAGTCCTTTGAAGCTGATGATTTACACTGATTTGCTTTTCTTCAAAATCAATATCGGAAAGTGTCAATCCGCAGAACTCTGAAATACGAAGTCCGGTTTTAAAGAGGATAAACATACCATCATAGTATCGTTTATAATGCTCATCATTCTTAATAAATTCCAAGAACTTTTTTTCTTGTTTTCTGGTTATGGCTTCTCTTGTTACACTATCGTTTACAACTACTGTACATAGTTGAAACTCGAACGGATTTTTACGAATCAAATCATCATCTACAGCCATTTGAAAAGCAGGTCTTACCACTCCACGAACTGAATGAATGGTGCTGTATCCCCTACCATCTGCCTGAAGCTTAATCAACCATGCTTTTGCATCTGATAGTTTTACCTTATCAATCCTTTTGGCACCAAATTCCTCTTTCTTAATAATGTTGATAACAAAATTATAATTCGCAGCTGTATTATGGCGAACCCCAGTCTTCTGAGCAATATACTTTTTTACCAACTCAAGAACTGTCAAATTATCACCATAAGGAGTAATGCCATCATTTATATCCCTTAATATGACTTTTTCCTTTTCTCTAAGTGACTGGCAAGGTCTTCTTCCTACCGGAAGAGGATCTGTCGATTCCAACTTCCAACTGTAAAGAAATTTCTGTTTTCCATAGCAGTCTGTATAAACAAATGCATATCTTCCATCCGCTCGCTGGCTTTCTCCGTTTCGTAAAATACGTCCTTTTTTATCACGTCTTTTCTGATTGCGATTTCTTTCACTCAAACGTCTTTGCTCCTTTCTACGAAGAAGCCCTAGCACGACAACCATATTATATCATACCCGGGTGGCATTTACCACTTTAAAGTGATAAAGTTTCGTATTTTTCATTTCTACAAGGAAGTGGTTTGATTAAGAAATTCTTCAAATTTATGCCGATTAATCAACGATTTATTCCCCACCTGAACAGTAAAGCAATAATCAGAATCAACGTTCTCAGAAATTAACATCCTTATCTTCTTTTCTCCAATTCCAAAATACAGAACAGCCTCGTCAACTGTTAGCATATATTTCTTCCATATTGGAACCATCTTTCCTTTCACTTTTGCCTCTGTATTATCTATTTTCAACACCTCCATCTTTCTCATAATAGGCAACACTTTATCTGCCCATGACAAACAGGAACCCATGCTCCTATCTCTCATCAGCAGACAACAAAAAATCCATACAGGTGGCAGGTCATTACTCTACCCACATCGGTCTTGCACCGTCATTCAAATTGACCGGATCTCTCCGGAAGTATCATTATCACAGATATGCTTCATCGCCCTGTGCAACTGCTACACATTTTGCCAAATTCTTCTCGCTCCATACCTTTGCTTCAATGTAGTGTTTCAACATTCCCTCACGTTCACTCAAAAAGAGCAGGTATCTCTTGGCGAACCTGCCTAGTGGCTCCGCATATCCTCACGTCCTGTATGCAATCAATATTCAGTTGTCAAGGTACAGGGTGCATACGCACCGATCAGTGAATGGAAAGGGACACCGCTGACCGCCTGCTATGCAACTTCAAAAGCCAATATTTTCGTAATCAACTTTGTTTCTAATCTGCGACGTAAAGTTTCATCAACACAGTAATGCGGATTCCAGCACTCATCATAGAGCTTTCTTGTAGACAGAGCTGCAATATACCCCTCGTAATGTTTCAAAACCTCATTGATTGCTTCCACATCGCCAGAAGCTGCTGCCGCAATGATATGGTAAGGCAGCAACTTTGAACATTTACTTGATTTCTCCATTCCTGATTCCCTCCATAATCTTTTTTAATGCCTGGAGTGAGCTTACCCGGTGATGATGAATGGTATTTCTGACAAGATTCATGTGCTTTGCGATTTCCGTATCTGTCATATCCAGAAAAAAAGACAGCAAAATAACATTCCGCTTCTTTTCCGGCAGATACTTCAATGCTTCACTGATCAGCTTGTCCTTTACCTCAATATCATAATCAAGGACACGAAATACCTCTGATTCTGCTATGTAATCATCCTCAGTATTCAACCGACTCAACTCCTCCTGCGTTAGTTTCGAGAAAGAAACTTCATGCTTTTGCCGATAGCTTCTTGCCCGTTCATAGTCAATCATTTCATTCTTTAACAGGGTTTTACAAAAGCTGTCAAACTGTTTCCTTATTCTTAACTGCTTTTCGGAAGAAGATTGCTCCATAAGAGTTCACCTCCTTCCGCACCCATTTGGAACAGAGTGAAATATCTCCCTTTCACTCCGTAGCACGAATGGAAATATGAACAACGTCGAAAAATCGACAACTTTTTGAAAAAAATTTTATGTATATAAAAAACGCCCTTGCAGGTACATACCCACAGGACGTTTCCTATATCTGATATTAAATTTTTACCACACAATACAAGTGCGCATAGTGCACTTTCCATGATATACTTTGCCGCATCTGCGAAGATGCGACCTATAAAATTACCTTTCCACGCAAAATGCCGGACAGGTTCCTAATAACATAAAAATATCCTCTAAACTGTTCAGAACACATAACTCTCCCAAACATATTCAAAGGACAGAACAACGTGAAAAAACCTTTGAATACTGCGTTTTTTTATATGCAATATCCAAAGTTCCTATATTCTATTAGTGTATTATACCCCTTTACTAAAGTGAATTATTAGTGCATTTCCAAACCAAAACGTGCACTATACATTATACATGGAGGTGCATATATGGCTAAATCTAAGAAAATTGATAAAGACATGGGTTTTCGTCTTAAAAAGGCTAGACTGGATCAAAAGCTGACATACGATGAGTTATCAGAAATGTCCGGTGTTTCCTCAAGGTATATCAAGGAAATTGAAAATCATGGCAATATTCCAAGCCTTGAGAAATTGGGGCAACTGATTCGTGCATTACATATCTCCGCTGATCCTTTCTTTTATCCGGCAGCTCCAACCGACAATTTGGATTATCAAAGGCTGCTGGTCTATCTCTCACAATGTACGGAAGAACAGATAACAACGATTCTTGCCATTGTGGAAGCCTATCTTCGGACATATAACAAACCCACAAATTAGAATAACAGAAAGATTTTGATTTTAACTTGATTGTTTCTGAATTATTCTGAAGAAAAACAGGGTGGAAGTTCCATGATTGGACGCTCCACCCTGCTTACTTATTTCATTATCGTATTCAATAACTCTTTCACCTTAACACTCTCTTTAACAATCCCAAGTCCAGCAAGTATCTGTACTGCATCTACGATACCCTGATAATAGGCTCTCTGTTGCTCCTGAAAGTGTGCATGATCTACAATATCCATATAGTTTTCCAAAAAAATTCTCTGCTCTGCAGAAAGCTCAGATAAGAATTTTTCATATTCCCAGTTTGCTTTTTTCAGTTCCTTATCAGCTTTCTTTGTTTCCTCTGTCTGTATGGAATACTCCCGTTCGTCTGCTTCACTGCGAAGCTCCTCAAAAACTTCAGATAGCTTTTCAAATACTTCATTCATTTTGTGTCCACCTTTCTCTAAATAAGTATTGCATTTTACAGGCAGTATTATCAATCCCCAAATTATTTGTAACAACATTATTTTCGTTCACTTCATCTTTAGAAGTATATTATCAATATTATTCCGTAAAATCAATCATGTGGCACTTCATCTTTAGAAAGTTGGTGATGATTTGAAAATTTACTGGAATAAAGAAAACAATTCCAAAAATCTGATAGGTCAGAGAGTAAAGGAATTGCGAACTGAAAGGCAGCTATCGCAAAAAGCACTGGCAGAACAGCTCCAGCTTGCCGGATATGAATTTAGCGATTTGACCGTATTACGAATAGAACAAGGGACACGCTTTGTACCGGATTATGAAGTGGTTGCCCTTGCTGAATTTTTCCATGTATCTTGTGAATATCTCTTAGGTGTCAGAAGCGAAAAATAAGCAGTGATCTGTATTTCTTCTTTACAGACCGCTGCTTAAATTTTTGTTGAAGCGATAGCCTACACCCCATACCGTCTGTATGTAAACAGGCTTACTTGGGTTATCTTCTATCTTTTCTCGTATGTTACGGATATGGCTCATGACGATATTGTAATCACCGGAATAGGCTTCTTTCCAGACAATATCGTATATCTGCTCTTTGCTGAATACCCTCCCCGGACTGTTGGCTAACAAACAGAGAATTTCAAACTCTGTAAATGTCAAATCTATATCCTGTTTCTGCTTTCTTACCGAACGATTTATATCATCTATTTCCAATCCATCAAAACTCAAATTCGTTTTTGCATATTCAACTTCTTGAAATACTTTTACTCCCGTACTGACATAAGATATTATATGATTCAGAATTTCTTCCTCACTGTCTTCAAATGTCAATATCATTATTTTCCCATACTATCACCCTCTTTACAAACATTGGTTCTTCCATACTGTTCATTTTCTACGATGTTCATAACATATCTGGGCAGCAACAAAATAGACGCCATATATTAATGCGAAAAGCACCAGAGAAATACCAAGTGACTGACCTATCAAAAGAAAGTCTGGTGTCGGTGGAAGTTCAAAGAAAAGCACTAATATTTTTTTTGCACAAATAGATATAAAACATCCGCTAAGTAGAAGCGACGGAAAAATTGGGAACAGGAAAAGCAGTAATAATTGGCGATTATTCAACTTGTAAACAAGCTGCTCATTCATTCCTAGCTGTCGCAGAATGCGATCCTGTCTTTGCTTCTCCTGCCAATCACTGAGAACCTGCGTAGCCAAAATTGCAGCTGCGCTTATTTCCAAAATAAACGCAAGATAAAACAGACAAATAACCATTGCGTATAGATAGCTAAATTCAGCTTTATCTGCCCATTTCCCTGAAAGATAATCCATATCCTCATACATAAATGCAGTAGGCGCACCGCTTGAAGCAGTTTTGGCACTCATTCGTTCTAATAAAGTAAGACTACCACAATCCGCAATAATACTTTGAATATCACTTGGACTTAAAGGTGTTTGTGTCTTAGCTGCATATACGCTATATACAATTTGCATTTGACTAACAGCATGATCTGGTACAATAATCACATAATCTGCACCATTTCCATAATCATTTGTTTGGCTGAATGGTTCTGAAAAAATACCATCTGTTGCAAAGGAGTATCCTGCACATTTCAAACCATCCTGTTTTCTGATCAGTTCTTTGAAACTCTTTTCCAGTGCCGGAACACAGTGAACATAGCAAAGAGCGGGATCAAGCTCTAATGACTGATATCCAAGCATTTCACGCAGTTTCAGATAGTCACTATATGCCATGTAAGTATCGTACTCAAACTCTGCATAGGTGCGGTGGACAGAACGACCTGCTTCTACAATCGTCTGGTCATGAACGGAAAGAAAATCTGTTTTTCCACCGGTGTAAATCTCGTAAGTATGACTTTGAAGCGGAAAACTCTTCTGGATAATTGTTTCATAACGTGAGAAATCGTACTGTTCTCCAGGATGCAAAATAAGCACATCAAAAGCACTTGCTTCAACATTTCTTGCAGCCATCAACCCAACGGTAGTCCCAATCCCGCCAAAGGTAATTGCAAGCATAAACAAAATAGATAGTATACCCATAACGGTGCTTGTGGAATGAATTTTTCCGGTAAAGTCCCGAAATGTAATCAACCTTTGTTTTCTGTATTTCCAATCACTTCTATTTCCAAAGTATGTAACAAGGAATGCCGATGTACTGATAAAAAAGCCAAACAAGAACAGCAACAAAAAAACAATTCCTACGAGAATGTCATATCCTTTACCGAGAGGCTGAATACATATGAGTAGGAAGCCAGCAACGCAGCAAAAAACAGATAATAAAAAAATCGAAACCGCTGATATATTCCCGGAACCCGATGAGTTCTCAGTTTTTCGATCATAATATAACAGATCACGAAGCTGTACTCGGCATATCCACTTCCCGTTTTTTCGGATAGAAAACAGTAGCATTGCCGAAAAATAGAGGAATGTCAATCCCAAAGCAGGCAGCGAAAAACCCAAATGCAACATATAGGGAAGTCCAAACATGTTAAGCAAAACAGCCTCTAATATCTGCGATATCAGCATTCCTAATAAGATGCCGGGGAAAAATGCCAGCAAGCCAATCAAGCTGTTTTCATAAAAAAAGAGTGTGCTGATTTTACGATTTTGAATTCCAGACACCATATATACACTAAATTCTCTGCTACGCCTTTTGAGTATATAGTTTACCATATAGCTGATCATCCACCCCATGATAAGAATAATCAACAGAGAGGCTGCTATAATCAAATATGGTAATAATTCCATTTCAGGAAGTGCCTTCACCGTATCAGAAAAAATCAAAGCGTTAAAGGCATACATGGATGCCACAGTACTGGTAAGTGTCACAAAGAAAAGTGTGTATTCGTCAAATTGCCTTTTCACATTGCGGAAAGAAAGTTTCATCAACATGGCTTTTCACCTCCGAGCAGAAAAAGCACATCTAATATCTCATGGTAAAATACACTGCGTGTCTTCTCACCTTTGAAGATTTCATTGAAAATACGACCATCCCTCAGGAACAGGATCCGTTCCGCATAGCTGGCACTGAAAGCGTCATGCGTCACCATGAGAATGGTTGAGCCCATTTCCCCCTTAAAATCTGACATCATTTCAAGCAGAATACGAGATGAATTGGAATCAAGAGCTCCTGTTGGCTCGTCTGCCATAATGAGCTTTGGATTACAGATTACCGCTCTCGCAAACGCACAGCGCTGCTTTTGTCCCCCTGACACCTGAATAGGATATTTTTTTAATATATCACTGATATGTAGCTTGTCCGCAATTCGTTGCACACGCTCGTCAATTTCTTTCGGCGATGTCCCGCTGATAGTCAAAGGAAGTGCTATATTTTCTTCCAGAGTCAGCGTATCCAGCAGATTAAAGTCTTGAAACACAAAACCGAGATAGTCACGCCGAAAAGCTGCTATATCATTTTCATCAATTGTTGTAATATCCCTGCCATCGAGCAGAATATGACCAGCGCTTACAGTGTCAATAGTGGAGATGCAGTTGAGCAAAGTGGTTTTTCCTGATCCTGAAGCTCCCATAATACTGATAAACTCTCCTGCTTGTACATCAAAGCTAACCTGATCCAAAGCCTTTGTTTTTGCGCCGGGACTGCAATAGTATTTTTCGATATACTCTACATGGAGTAGCGGTTCTTTTCGATTCAACATAATAGTTATTCCACCACCTTTCCATTAGTAATCTTTACATCTTTATCAGCGAATTTAAGAATATAGGTGAATATTATTTCATCTGATGTTTCAACATCTATCTTCAAGTTCATCATTCCGGTTCCTAAAAACGTTGGTTCAGCTTGCATTGTATAAATATAAATCTCTTCTTCTACATTTCCAGCAGCATCCTGAACCACTTCTTTATCAAGTGGACAAACAACTCGCAGATATGGGTATTGTCCTCTGACAGAAACATAAGTTATTCGATCTTCTTCTGTCACAAACTCAACTCCTCCAGCATCCGAACAAATCAGGACTGGATGGTTCAATAATAAAACTGCAGTCACACAACAAAGTACGAATATCACTGCGATACTGCACATAACAAAAATAGATTTTTTGCGTGATTTTTTTCCCTCGCTACTCATTTGGTAAGCCTCCTTTTCCTAAAAAGATTTTTTACGGAACCTTTTTCATTGTGGCACATTCTGCACTTATCCTTTCCAAAAATAAGTTTTTGAGGAGTGTCAACGTGCTATTAGACATGTCTACTAAAGCATAACTTTAAAAATAAAATACTTGCCCTTATCTATGCTAATAACCAGCCAATGAAAATCATCATAGTATAGCTAATAACACCACATATATAAGAGGTTGATGAATGATATAAATTTCGAGTGAGTGAGCCCCTATCCATTCAAGTGTCATTATTTTACTTGGCATTAAATGCTTCATTACGTCCTTTGAACTTAGAATCTGTTTGAAAAAATATCCTGCAAGAAACAGAAAGTACCAAGGAAACAGAGAAAAATAATCTGTCGAATAGAAAGACGGAAAAGGAAAACCTAAATAAGCGGTTCCAAAATTACGATACCAGCTATCCGGCAATTCCATTATGTTCCAACTTTCAAATCCTAAAAATCCTATGGTTATATTTCTGGTTAACAAGAATATTACAACACTTATAGAAAATCCAAGAAAAGAATTACATTTTTTCAAAATACATTCCAAAGGTAGCGTAATTAACATACACGAACCCAATAATGTAATGACACCAAATAAAACCCTACTCTGCGGTATAACAATATTTGTTACAACTGAAATCAGAAGCCCCACGAAAGATATCTGTAAACCACGTTTTAATGTTTCATTACCTAAAGATTGGCAGAAACCCGATAGAAATATGAATGTCCAGCAAATTGCCTGTTGCCAGATGTAAGCTACATCAGATTGAAACCATTTCCAACCAAATCCGAATAGATATACCAAGTCCCATATAGTATGGTAAGCAATCATATTCAAAAGAGCGATGGCTCTTATTCTGTCTAAGGCAAAATATCTCTGTTTTTGTTCTCCGGTTTTCATCGTGTTTATCTCGTATCGCTATTTATATCAACAGGTTCATTTTGATTTTAGCGAATGGAGATTGTTTCTTGTATAAAGATTGATTGAAGTTATCTAACAGTTTTGTAAGATAACTTCAAACATTCAAGTGATCGCTTTTGGGGAAGTGTAGCAAAACAGTTGTATAAACTCCAACTTCCGATTTGATATCAATACCAATTCCCAATTTTGCACAAAGCTGATCGCACAGATACAAACCAATTCCAGTTGAATTTTTTTCTGTTCTTCCATTGCTCCCAATGAAACCTTTATCAAAAACACGGCACAGTTCACTTGGCTTAATTCCAATGCCATTATCTGTAATTGATAATGAAACATAATTTCCCATATCCTGTGACTGTATATGTATGATCAGTGGCTCCGTTCCTCGATATTTGATGCTGTTAAAAATAATCTGATTTAGAATAAAACAGACCCACTTATTATCTGAATAAACCGTATCAGGAATAACCTCTGTATCGACACAAACGCCATTTTGAATTAGAAATTGTTTATTTCGGGCAAGCATTTCCATGACGCATTGCTTAAGAGAAATTTCTTTTATCAAATAGTCCTTTTCAACATTTCCAAGACGAGCATAAAACAATACTCTTTCGACATTCTGTTCAATCAATTCAGTCTGTGTTATAATTTTTCGCGTAATTTCTGTCTTATTATTCTCACATAGCAGTTGTATTCCTGTTATGGGAACTTTGATTTCGTGAATCCATTGTTCAATGAAATCTTTATATTCTGCGTTTTGTCGTCGCACTCCGGCAACTTCATCAGTCATATCTTTCAGTGCTATTTTAAGTAGCCGGAAATAAACTTTCTCCAATTTTGTTTCCGGTTTATCTGCAATCTCTGCAATAAGATACTTTTGATCTAATGAATCAAAATTTGACAATAAATGCTTCATTCGTTTTCGCTGTTTCAAGTAACTACATAACATTGTTAAAAAAAGAATGATGGCAAAGCATACCCATAGCAAAAACACTTCTGCAACGCCGACACCAAAAGAAATGAGTATGACAGAAAAAAATAAGCTGCTTGCAAAACAGACAAGCAGTATTATTTTATTGTCGCTGATGTAATCCCAAAGTCTCATATCTTATACCCCATCCCTCTTTTGGTTTGAATCAAATCGTCCATTCCATAATTACGCAGTTTCTCTCTTATCCGCATGATATTTACGCTCAGAGTATTGTCATCAATATGAATCTCATTGTCCCACAAATATTCTACCAAATCTATCCGAGAAACAATTTCACCTGGGTGTTTGAAAAGATAGTACATAATCTTTAATTCAGTCTTTGTTAATTCAATTTCTTTATCATGGAGAGTAAGTGTCCCGGCAATAGGATTGAGCTGAATCCCCTTGTATTCTATCATGTAGTTTTGTTCACCCCTCCCACGGTGCAAAAGGAGATTGATTCTTGCAAGCAGAATAGGGACATTATACGGTTTAGCAATATAATCATCCCCACCAAGAGTCAATGCCTGTAATTCGTCCATTGCCGTATTCCGCCCGGTGATAAACAAAATCGGTATTGCAGCAAAGCTACGGATAGAGGTGCAAAGTCTATACCCATCTTGTCCCGGTAAATTCACATCCAGCAAGATTAAATCAGGAGAAGTCAGCTTAATATAGTTTAGTGTTTCTCCAAAATCGACAACGCAATCTACTACATACCCCGCATTTGAGAGAAGTGTTTTCAGTTCCTCCCGTATCAGTTCTTCATCCTCGATTATCAAAATTTTTTCAGTATTCATGTCTTTGCTCCTTTCCCTGTTTTGTCCTCCCATCAACTGGCTTTTGTGCTGATTTTGGTATCAACCAAACTGTTCCCATCTTTACAGCACCGGGAATACGTCCGGCAGAGCAATAATAGTTTATCCAACGAGGCGTTACACCCCATTTTTCACTAGCTTCTTTTAATGTCATATAATCCATATCCATCCCTCCGCATGTTATTATAATTCGTTTTCTCGAATAATACAAGTATATACCCTTTATCCATGGCACACCTTTTAGGAGTGCCCAAAACAAACTTAGCAAGCACTGCCCATGTCATGACACATGGGCTGAAATTTACTTTTATGCCACAGGCATATCCCGTAAATTTCCATAGGGAAGTATCCCTAACCCTCTTATATTTTTTGAGCCACTTTTCACAGAAAAATCATTGACCTTCTTCTGCAATTTTGCTACAATTTTTCTTGGATAATTCTATCCAAAAATCGAATACACTTTGAAACAAACTGTTGTAAAACATCGAACATTTTACAGCAGTTTTTTTGTACCCAAAATCAGAAAGGAGTTAAAGAAATGGCAAACAGAAAACGCACCAATCCGGTGCAATTTTATCTCGATGATGACGAGCAATATATCCTGGACGAGAAGTTCCGATTATCGGGAATGAAAAGCAAGTCCGCTTTCTTACGAAAGCTCATTTTGTATGGCTATGTCTATGACGTGGATTACAGTTATCTTAGAAATTATAATACGGAGCTTGGACGTATCAGCTCAAATCTGAACCAGATTGCCAAGCGGGTAAACAGCACCGGAAACATTTATAAGGAAGATATAAACGAAGTAAAGGAGTTGATGAATAAAGTATGGCGTACACAAAAATCCATGCTATCAAAGCAACCGTTGATAAAGCGATAGA
>ENA-OZES01000024-OZES01000024.1-human-gut-metagenome-genome-assembly--contig:-NODE-24-length-118722-cov-10.898851_pt1 | contig 118722 bp, 130 predicted proteins | sample MGYA00245068_ERZ653609 | MGnify/ENA primary metagenome ERZ653609 (study PRJEB26926, sample SAMN06164898) | human gut metagenome | biome: ENVO:00009003; feature: ENVO:2100002; material: ENVO:00002003... | reverse complement strand
GCAATCTGGAATGAATTTTGGCTACGTTACTGTGAACGGAGTGAACAGTAACATAATTGAGTCAGAGATAAAATACAGAATAAGACTTGAATATTAAAATTAAAATGATATACAACATAGTTGGCGCGAACTATGTTAAATGAATCAACTGATTCCCCGAAAAAGAAAAGTTAAAATCTATAAAAATTAAGAACTATCTGTAAAAGCAGAAAATGAAAACGCTTTACAGATAGTTCTTTTTATTTCTCAGGTGGGAAATTTCCGTTTTCATCCGGCTGTACGCGGAACCAGTAAGTATAAAGCTGCTGGAATCCAAGTGATCTGTATAATGCCCGGGCATTGTCATTTCCCTCTACAACCTGAAGATATGCATTCTGAGCACCTTTTTTCATTCCTTCTTTCAGAAGTCCTGTGCAGATCTGACGGGCATAGCCATGTTTGCGGTATTCTTCTTTGACATGGATGGCGTAAATACCGATGTAGTCTCTGTCCAGGATACCAAGCCCTGTTGCAATGATCTGCCCGTCTATGCGGATGCAGGCGCAAATGGTTTCTTTGAGGATTGCCTGATACATGGATGGTACAACTTTTCTGTGAATCGGATTTATAGTATTTTTTAGATTGAACAGACTTTCAATCCATTCAGACGGAATGTTATTGTAGAATGTTACATCAGGATATGGAGTATCCAGATGTGCGGCGTTCATGCTCATTGCCATGACATTGGTGGTATGCTGGATGGCATATCCCCGATTCTCCAGAACATAATCAAAGTCAGGAGAGACAAGAGGACTGATCTTAAATACAGCGGGGGTTCCCAGACGCTTATATACGCTTTCACAATATGGGATTTTTTCCCGCCAGGTGAGGGTGGAATTGCCGAACTGTTCCACGCTGTTGGTTCTGTGTGTATAAAAATAAGAAAATCTCAGGATCCAGCCGTCGTATAATTCCATCTTGTGAGATGGCCAGGCATTCAGAGACATATCTTCAATCTGTTTAATTGTAGTTTCCATAATATAAGGAAGACTCCTTTCCATAATAAGTCCGCAGATATGAGCGAGGACAGTGATTTATTATACAAAGTTCCGGGAAAATGCGCAATAGCTTATCTGTTCAGGGATTGTTATCAATGCTTTGAAGGAGAGGGAACAGTTTCTCGGCCAGAAGCTTATGTCCATACAAAGTAAGATGAATCCCGTCTGTTGTTATGGTATCAAATCCCGATTGAGTTGCTTCCTTATTAAAATAGTTATGCAGAGGCAGAAATGGAAGTCTGAATCTGACAGAGAGCTGTCGGATAATATCAGACATGGTATGGACATAGGGAATCCATGTCTTATATTCTTCCGGATGTGGAAAGATAAAGGGTTCCATAAGGATTACCTGCCTGGCATCTGCAGTGAGCAGATTCAATAATTCATTGTAATGAGTGGCAAACTCTCTCATCATCTGTTCTTTCTGAGAATCCATCCGGTCTGTGTTCATTATCAGACCGATATCATTGATGCCGATCAGCAGAGTTATAACAGGAGAGCAATGCAAAAAAATACGGTGCTGGCGGATATTTTCAAGGACTCTTGCCACAGTGAAGCCATTTATGCCACAGTTCCTGAAATGTATGGCGCCTGTTGATTTATCTGTTAACTGTACAGCGCTTGATGAGCGTCCGACAGTATCTCCGGATATGGAGAAGGAAGGAGTCTGATTACGAAACATTTCTGAGAGTATCTGTACATATCCATTTCCCAGAGGAAAATCTTCAAATAAATGATTACAGTCCGTAATGCTGTCTCCCAGACAAATGATTTGCATAAAAAACCTCCTGTTTGGTATTACCAATATAAGGATTGGTAAGTGCAGAGATATAAAATTTATATAAAAACCATATAAAATAATATCATCTGCTTACAGTTCGGTCAATGAAAATTGCCTTTTTTTCGTGAAAATGCATTAAAAAAATTATGAAAATCTATTTTTCAATCAAAATATCTGGATGAAATGCACAAAAAGAAAATCTATTTTTGCCAGAAATAGTCAAAATAATTGTTGACTTTTTAACGGATTTTAATATAATAATCTCAAAATCTTGAATCGATGGAAAGCTTATGAAATATTTTACAGACATAAGTTTAGGAATCCTGGCTGAGGCATCTGAGGCAGACAGCATAAAAAGCCAGAATATCTTCCGGAGATTTAAATAGAAAAAGGAGGGAAAAGAAACGGGTAATTTAGCAGACACGTTAATGGAAGAACTTCAATGTAAGACAGTTTTTACCATACCGGTGTTTGGAGGAATACCAGTTGCAGAGTCAGTAGCAGTGACATGGGTGATCATGGCAGTGCTTTTAATTTTGTCATTGGTGCTCGTAAGAAACCTGAGTGTGGAAAACCCCGGTAAGAAACAGATTTTGTTGGAAACCGGTGTCAGTTTTCTTCATAACTTCTTTAAGGATATCCTTGGAGAAGAGGGAAAAATGTATATTCCCTATCTGATGACAGTTGTCATTTACATTGGAATTGCAAACATTTTCGGTGTGTTTGGATTTGTACCGCCTACAAAGGATTTAAACTGTACGATCGGTCTTGCGATCACAAGTATTTTTCTGATCGAGTATGCAGGATTCCATAAGAAAGGTCTGAAAGGCTTTCTTAAAAGCTTCGCAGAGCCGGCACCGATCATGCTGCCGATTAATATTCTGGAGGTCGTTATTCGACCGACATCACTTTGTATGCGACTTTTTGGTAATGTGTTAGGAAGCTATGTGGTTATGAAACTTCTTGAGTTTATATGCCCGGCAGTTCTTCCTATTCCATTCAGCCTGTATTTTGATTTCTTTGACGGATTCATTCAGGCGTATGTATTTGTATTCTTAACTTCTTTATTTATCAAAGAAGCTATTGAATAAAAAAGATTACTGTTCATACAGGAATATGACACCTATATAAGACCTGAGACGCGGGACATAAGGGATAAGACAGCAGTTATGAACAGCACTTAAATGCTGTCCGGATATTCGGTGGGTCATAACGGTCATAAACAACCGTTGGTACAGACATCTGTTGCACAGGCATCCAATGATCTCATCGGAATATCGACAGGATAGCATATTGTGAAGAAAGATTTGTAATATTTAGTTTATTTCAGTTAAACAACAGGAGGAAAAAGTTATGTTAGTAGCTATTGGAGCAGGAATCGCAGTTTTAACAGGTATTGGCGCTGGTATCGGTATTGGTATGGCAACATCCAAAGCAGTAGAAGCAATCGCAAGACAGCCGGAAGCAGAAAGCAAGATCAGCAAATCCCTTCTTTTAGGATGTGCCCTTGCCGAGGCAACAGCTATTTACGGTTTCGTTATCGGTCTTCTGATCGTTATCATGCTTGGCTAATTGATGGATAAAGAATAACTAAGAAAGGCAGGTGGGACAGGTGATCGAGATTAACATCAACCTGGTCTTTACAATTATTAACCTGATTGTTCTTTATCTTTTAATGAAAAAGTTCTTATTTGGTCCGATCCTCAATGTGATGGAGCAGAGAAAAAACATGATCGACCAGCAGTTCGCAAGTGCCAAAGATACAGAAGAACAGGCATATGAACTGAAAGGCAAATATGAAGATGCACTGAAATCTGCGAAAGACGAATCCATGCGTATTGTAAACCAGGCAAAGGATGAGGCAAAAGTACAGGCTGAGCGTATTGTAAAAGATGCAAACACACAGGCTGGTGCAATGCTTGACAAAGCAAAGGCAGATATCAGGACAGAGCAGGAAAATGCTATGAAGGCTATGGAAAGCAGAGTGGCAGAGATCGCGCTGGATGCAGCCTCAAAGATCATGGGAGAGAAAAACAGCAGTCAGCAGGATTTGTCCCTTTATGACCAGTTTATAAAAGAGGCAGGTGATTCCAATGACGGAAACAAGCATTAATTATGCAAAAGCATTATATGAGCTTTCTGTCCCGGAAGAAGCTGTTTTGGAGACAGAAAAGATTTTCAGGAGTACCCCGCAGTTAAAGGGTGCTCTTGAGAATCCGCTGGTTTCTTTAAAAGAAAAAGAACATGTAATTGACAGGGTATTCCCACAGGAGATGAAAAATTTCCTGAAGGTGACCTGTAAATATCAGAAAATCAGCAGCATTTATGATATCCTGGAAGCATATGGCAATTACAGCCGCAAGCAGAAAGGAATCCTGAAAGCTGTTCTCACATATGTAACAAAACCGGAAGAAGCCCAGAAAGAGAAGATGGAAGATTTCCTTCGCAGGGAATTTGGAGCAAAGGAAGTAATCCTTACTCTCAGAGAAGACAAATCTTTGATCGGAGGCTTCATTCTTTCTGCCGGAGACAAAGAGTTCGACTGGAGTCTCCGCGGACGTTATAACAATTTAAGACAGAAATTGACACGGAGGTGAATAAAAGTTGGCTGCAATGAATCCAGATGAAATCATTTCGATTCTGAAAGAAGAAATTAAGAATTATGACGAAATCAGCAAGGACCAGGAAGTAGGAACAGTCATCTCCGTCGGAGATGGTATCGCCACGGTACATGGTATTGATCATGCTATGTATGGCGAGGTTGTAACCTTTGAGAATGGTCTGAAAGGTATGGTTCAGGATATCCGTGCAAACAGCATCGGATGTATCCTGTTCGGTAAAGATACAGGGATCAAAGAAGGAACAAAGGTAGCAAGAACCCAGAAGCAGGCAGGTGTGCCTGTAGGTGACGCTTTTATCGGAAGGATCGTAAACGCTCTGGGAGCGCCGATCGATGGTAAAGGTGAGATCAAGGCAGACGGGTATCGTCCGGTAGAGAATCCGGCACCTGGAATTATTGACAGAAAATCTGTAACAGTTCCTCTGGAAACAGGTATTCTTTCTATTGACTCCATGTTCCCCATCGGCCGTGGCCAGCGTGAGCTGATCATCGGTGACAGACAGACAGGTAAGACTTCCGTTGCACTGGATACCATTCTGAACCAGAAAGGCAAAGATGTAATCTGTATCTATGTTGCGATCGGACAGAAAGCTTCCACAGTAGCTAAGATCGTATCTACTCTGGAGAAACATGGTGCTATGGACTATACAACAGTATTCTCCTCTACAGCCAGTGACTGTGCACCGCTTCAGTATATTGTTCCTTATGCAGGTACTGCACTTGCTGAGTACTTTATGTATAAGGGAAAAGATGTATTAATGGTTTATGATGATTTATCCAAGCATGCGGTTGCATATCGTGCACTGTCACTGCTTCTGGAACGTTCACCGGGACGTGAGGCTTATCCTGGAGATGTATTCTATCTCCATTCCAGATTACTGGAGCGTTCCAGCCGTCTGAATGAAAAGGCCGGCGGTGGTTCTATCACTGCACTTCCTATCATTGAGACACAGGCAGGTGACCTTTCCGCTTATATTCCTACAAACGTTATTTCCATCACAGATGGTCAGATTTTCCTGGAGAGTGACCTGTTTAACTCCGGTATGCGTCCGGCGGTTAACGTAGGTCTTTCCGTATCTCGAGTTGGTGGTGCTGCACAGGCAAAAGCCATGAAGAAAGCAGCAGGAAGTGTCCGTATCGATCTGGCTCAGTATCGTGAGATGGAAATCTTTACACAGTTCAGTTCTGATCTGGACGAGGCTACAACTCAGCAGCTGAAATACGGAAGCGGACTTATGGAACTTCTGAAACAGCCGCTTTCAAGCCCATTAAGTCTTCATGAGCAGGTCATCACTCTTTGTGCGGCAACACACAAGGCAATGATGGATGTGGAAACTAAGAAGATGAAGAAGTATCAGAGAGATATGCTGGACTACTTTGACAGTGCTTATCCGGAAATCGGAAGAGAGATCGAGGAGAAGAGACAGCTTCCGGATGAACTGGCAGAAAAGATCGTGAAAGTGGCAGAAGAATTTGCAGATAAGAGCAGGTAGGTGTTGATATGGGCAGTACGAAAGAGATTCAGACTCGAATGAAAAGCATTCAGGACACCATGAAGATCACCAATGCCATGTATATGATTTCTTCATCCAAGATGCAGAAGGCCAAGAGAATCCTGTCCGATACAGAGCCGTATTACTATAATATGCAGGCAGCAATTTCCCGAATCCTGCGTCATATGCCGGATACAGAGCATCCTTTTTTCAGTATCCGTCATAAGATCGCAGAGGAAGACCGTAAGATCGGCTGTATCGTAGTTACCGGTGATAAAGGTATGGCAGGTGCCTATAACCATAATATCCAGAAAATGACAGAACAGTTTATGGCAGAGCATGAGCACTGCAAGCTTTATGTGCTGGGTATGGTAGGCCGTCAGTATTTCACGAAGAAACATATGGATATCGCAGAGAACTTTCCATATACAGTACAGAAACCGACCATGCACAGAGCGCGTCTGATCTCAGAGGAGATTGTCAGAGCGTTCCTGGACAGAGAACTGGACGAAGTCCGTATTTTCTATACGGAGATGCAGAGTGCAGTTGCCATGGAGCCGGTGAATATGCAGCTTCTTCCATTGAAGAAAGCAGAGTTCCTGCCAAATCAGGCAATGCTTGCGGATATGCCACAGGAGGAAATCGTGCTGTCACCATCAGCCGATGTACTTCTGAATACCATGATCCCAAATTACCTGACCGGTCTGATTTATGGATGTCTTGTAGAAGCGTATGCCAGTGAAAATAATGCCAGAATGATGGCAATGCAGTCCTCTACGGACAGTGCAAAGAAGATGCTCAGGGAGTTATCCATTGAGTACAACCGTGCGCGTCAGGCTGCCATCACACAGGAAATCACTGAGATTGTCAGCGGTGCAAAAGCACAAAAAAGGAAGTGACGACGATGAACAAAGGTAAAATTGTACAGGTTATGGGACCTGTTGTAGATGTTGTTTTTGAAGATGGAAATCTTCCTGAGATCAAGGATGCCCTTGAGGTAGAGAACAACGGTAAAAGATGTGTAATGGAAGTTTCCCATCATCTGGGAAACAATATGGTACGCTGCATTATGCTGAGCGCAAGCGAAGGCTTACAGCGTGACAGAGAAGTCATCGCCACAGGAAGCGGCATTAAGGTTCCTGTAGGTGATAAGACACTGGGACGTTTATTTAACGTACTTGGTGATACAGTAGATGACGGTCCTTCCCTTGAGGGAGAACAGAAATGGGTCATCCACAGAGATCCGCCGGATTTCGAACATCAGAAACCGGCTGTAGAAATCCTGGAAACAGGTATTAAGGTTATCGACCTTCTTGCACCATATGCAAAAGGTGGTAAGATCGGCCTGTTCGGTGGTGCCGGTGTTGGTAAGACAGTCCTGATCCAGGAGCTGATCCAGAACATTGCCACAGAGCATGGCGGATATTCCATTTTCACAGGTGTTGGAGAGCGTTCCCGTGAAGGTAACGACTTATGGTCAGAAATGAAAGAGTCCGGTGTTCTTGAAAAAACAGCCTTAGTGTTCGGACAGATGAACGAGCCACCGGGATCCCGTATGCGTGTTGCTGAAACCGGACTGACAATGGCTGAGTACTTCAGAGATGAGGAACACAGAGATGTGCTTCTTTTCATTGATAATATTTTCCGTTTTGTACAGGCTGGTTCCGAGGTTTCCGCCCTTCTTGGACGTATGCCTTCAGCCGTAGGTTATCAGCCAACACTGGCTACTGAGATGGGTGAACTTCAGGAACGTATCGCTTCTACTAAGGATGGTTCTGTAACATCTGTACAGGCTGTCTATGTACCTGCCGATGACCTGACTGACCCGGCTCCTGCAACTACATTCGCTCATTTGGATGCAACAACCGTTCTTTCCAGAAAGATCGTAGAGCAGGGTATTTATCCGGCCGTTGACCCGCTGGAATCTACTTCACGTATCCTGGAGCCGGATGTTGTAGGTGAAGAACATTATGAAGTAGCACGTAAAGTACAGGAAATCCTTCAGAAATATAAAGAACTTCAGGACATCATTGCTATTCTTGGTATGGAAGAGCTTTCTGAAGAGGATAAGAGCACTGTATTCCGTGCAAGAAAGATCCAGAAGTTCCTTTCTCAGCCGTTCCATGTAGCTGAGAACTTCACAGGTATCAAGGGTAAATATGTTCCTCTGAAAGAAACCATCCGTGGATTCAAGGCAATCGTTGATGGTGAGATGGATCAGTATCCGGAAAATGCTTTCTTCAATGTTGGTACAATTGAGGATGTCATCGAGAAAGCAAAGACTGAGATGGGTCAGGAATAAGGAGCGGATTTTATGGCAGATACATTTGGTCTTGAGATTTATGCCAGTAATAAGCTGGCGTTTGCAGGACGTGCCAAAACCCTGACAATCCCGGCTGTTGACGGTGAGCAGGCCTTTCTGGCACAGCATGAGAATATTGTTGCTGCTATCATTCCGGGAGAAATGCGTTTCGAGGAAGCTGATGGCACAAAGCATGTTCTGGCTGTGAGCAGTGGGTTTGTGGAGATGATCAATAACCGTGTGAAGCTGTTCTGTCTGACGGCAGAGAGTCCTGAGGAGATTGATATCCGCAGGGCACAGGAAGCGAAGGAGAGAGCAGAAGAGCAGATGAGACAGAAGCAGAGTATTCAGGAGTATCATATGAATCAGTTGGCTCTGTCCAGAGCTATGGCACGACTTAGGGTTACGAGTCATAAAGAAATTTAAAGAAACAAAATATATCAATAAAAAGCATCTTTGGATGGTCTGATGAAGGCTTTCCGTAGATGCTTTTATTGCTTTGTACCATGTTCTGACTTATTTCTTGGCTGGTGAAAATTATTTTTGCAGAGTCCATTTTCTGTTTGAATTATTTCCAATTGGAGATACATCAGGTATTTCTTTTAAAATAGCCCGGGTTCGCGGAAGACTTAATCCAATATATTCAGCAATATCACTGGTTTTTGAGATATTGTTTTTAGATAAATACTCTCTGATTTTTTCTATATTTTCCAAAGTTTTTTGGTTTTGTTTTTTATGACAGGATTTATTCGCTTGTTTTTTATCGCTTGTTTTTATCGCTTGTTTTTTATCGCTTGTTTTTATCGCTTGTTTTTTATCGAAGCTAAGAATCAGAAGAGTTCTATCTGGATCAAATTGTTCTTCTATAACTGGTTCAACCCAGCCTTGATCCTCCCATGTGTTAAAAATGTTGGGTACTCCGCTGCCGGCACGCTCGCCGATATTGATCAGATTAAACATTTTCATGAGTACTTTGTTGCGAGGATCAGAAATTCCCCCTTTTTTCATTTGTTGTTTTCCTGTTCTGGAATATCCTGGATTTTCAAATACTATTCTGTCAGCTTCTTTTCGGACTACAATGCCTCGAACACCATAAAAGTCTGCATTTATCAAACAGTTTGCGAGGGCTTCCCTCAATGCTTCATGTACGGGAGTATCATCAATACGGTTTCCATCGATTGTTTTAAAAGGTACCTTGATATCTTTAACAAGTTTATTATATACTCGGAAGTAAAAATCACATATATTACCGGACCATTCACCGGAACTTGACTGTAAGCGATCGGTCCAGCGTATAGTTGGATCCAGAATTTCACGATAATCTAAAAAATATTCAGGGAAATGTCGTACAATGTTATATTCATCTCCAAACATTAGCATTCCTGCAGCTGTTGGATGAAGGCATTTATCAATATTGGAAATGGCAGCAGCTCCTATGCTGCGTAAATATTCAGAATCATTTAAACGGCCAAATGGATGTGCAGGTTTAAGGGCTCGATGTCTGTTGCGATATCCCTGAATGGTTTCATAATTTAGGTCGCTTATTGGAACATCATCCAGTACATCCATATCCATAGTGTTGTCTGTCTGGTCGCGGAGCATGGCTTTCACCTGAAGTTTGGTACAATGATAGTCTCCTTCGTGATTTCTTCGAAATGTTCCGCCAAATATATCATCATTAATATACACAGGTTTTTGTTCTCTGTTTGCCATAGGAACATAAATCACGATGATAGTATCTTCATCCTTCTCATATATCTCTACATCCTGATCAGATAGAAGATTTACGTTGACCTTTTTTCGATTATTGATTGTATCCCAGAAATGTTTTAACAGCTTGTCCCTGTCTGTACTTTTTAAACCTGTAGTTCTCCAGGTTCCATCTTTGTTTTCGGCAACTCCCAGAATAATTACGCCGCCATAACAATTTGCAAAAGCAGAGTAAGTCTCCCATAAAGAAGAAGGAAGGCCGCCATTTGCTTTTTTTACTTCGCGCCGGTTATCTTCTTTATATAAGTTGAACTTTGTAATATCAAAAAAATGTACCATTGTTATTACCTCTTTTTGAAACCAATAATTTGTCTTTATTATACCGTACAGAACTGAAAAATGGCAATGGCTATAATTAAAGAATATTTGTCGAAATTGCCACAGGTATAGAGTGCTTCACATTAATTCTGGAAACAGATATTCTGTTTTGCGAGTACAGGATATCGGATTAGGACTGTTGTATCCAGATTTTCACGATGCATATCGACAGCATTGATCTGATGATTTTCATAGGTGGTATAATAATAAATTCCCTTTGTTGTGTTGCAGCAGGAAGTGTAGAGAGTGATCTCATATTTGCCTTTTGCTACTTCGCAGCAGCCACGCTGCTGATCTACGGAGCCGAGGATGTGGAAGAACTGGCTGACGCTTTCAAGTTCGGAGTCGCCGGATCTGGAGTTCATTTTTGTGAAGGCAACTTTGGCAAAGCGGGAGGCGGAGGAAAGGTCTCCCGGGAGGCCGAGGGCACCCATACCGCGGCTGTAGGATTGGAGTTCTAATCCTGGAGCGAAGGTGTTCTCTGGTTGGCGAGGGGAGAGAGACTGGTAGTTGTTAAGCTGGAACATCTGCTGTGGGAAGGGTGGGTTATTGGTTAGTACCCCTACAGGATTTTCGTAGATATGGAGGCCGTCCTGCATGGATTCGATAACGAGGCAGCCGGAAGCATCTGCGAGGATCCAGTGGAGCTGAGCACATGGGAAGTTCTCACTGAACTGTGTGTTGGTGAGATTCATAGTTGAGAGTCTCTGGCGGGCTTCTTTTAAGGTGGCACACTGGCTGAGAATCCATGGGATGAATTCGAACTGGGCTACGTTTTCTTTGTCCGATACTGGTTCTGCATAGACTGCATTTCCTACGAAATTCAGACCTGCCATGCCGAGACCTTTTTCATTAATGGCATCATAGTAGAGTGGATAGTCTCCGGCCACATGAGCCATTCCGATGATGGCATAGTGAGAGTCAGGGGCTTTATCAGAATGACGGAAATGGAATGGGTAGTTTCGTGGTGTGATGGTGATTTCATCACCGTAGGAAAATTCATAATCAAGGGTTCTGCCGAAATAGAAATCTTTTGTTTTATAAGTTGCTGCTGTGCACATAGTTATACCTCCTGCTGTAAAGAATACATACCTGTAAAATCTGCATATTTATAACTGTTTATTAGTGGATTGTTTGCTGTAAATATAGCACAGTTATATGTTCCTTTATTTTGGAGAATATTACCACAATCTTTTGTTTTTATGCAATATACAGATTTTGCTTTTTGCATAGTTACAGTTTATAAATATTTTAGAAATTCGACAAAAAATAGGACTGGACAAATCAATTGTCCGGTCCTATAATAATACTCACCAGAGTTCTTCTGGTGATTCAATCCCGTCAGTTCGGCGGTTAATTCCACTTTTATTTTTTTAAAATACCAAAGAAGAGACTGACTGTTTCCTATTGTATGAACAGTATCGAAACAGTTGCGAAAAATATAAGACTGGAGGTGATGCAATATGCATTTTTTCACCTTTTTCCTGTAACGGTTGCCGGGACTGCCATGATCATGGATATCCGTACAGCAAAAGTTGATAACGGATGGATTATTTTTTCCATGTCTGTGGGACTGTTTGTCTGTATATGGCAAAAGAATACTACGGGAATTGGATTTTTTATAATGGGAAGCGTAATGCCGTTATTTCTTATGATCCTCTTTGCTTTTGGGATGATAGGTGCCGGAGATATTAAACTATTCTGCGCACTGGGAGGGATAATGGGCTGTGAATCTATCATAAAATGCATCTTTATTTCTTTTCTGACAGGTGCAGGCATTTCGGCCGCACTTCTGATCTTTAACCACAATTTCTGTGAACGTATCCTTTATTTTATTGAATATGTGAAATGTACAGTCAGTACGGGAAAGATTAGTTCCTATCGGAGAAAAAGTATTGCTGCTCCTGAAAATTTCCATTTTACGATTCCTGTTTTTATAAGTGTGTTGTTATATGCAGGAGGTATCTATTGAAAAGAAATATTTTTGCAGTATGCGATCTGGAAGTGGATTATGCGCTGAACTTTATGGACTATATGAACCGGAAGAAGAATATTCCCTTTGAGATACAGGCATTTACATCTGTAGAGAACCTGATCGCCTATGGGAAACAAACACATATAGAGTTGCTGTTGATCTCCGGGCGGGCTATGTGCCGGGAAGTCCGGGATCTGGATATCGGGAAGATCATCATTTTGTCGGAAGGGGTACACCCTCCGGAACTTGACCAGTATCCAAGTGTGTATAAATATCAGTCTTCTTCTGATGTTCTCCGGGAAGTGATGGCATGTTATGGCGCCGAAAAAAAGACAGTGGCAGATCAGATTGCTGTATTAAAAAAGACAACAGAAATTATTGGAATATTTTCACCTCTGGGACGTTGTCTGAAAACCTCTTTTGCATTGACACTTGGACAGATACTTGCCAAAGAACGAGCCGTTCTTTATCTGAATATGGAAGAATATTCCGGATTTGAAGAATTGATGGGAAAAGGTTTTGCCCACAATCTGAGTGATCTTCTTTATTATGTGAGACAGGATAACCAGAATCTTCTCTATAAGATGAACAGTATGATACAGACGATCAATAATCTGGATTATGTTCCACCTGTGCAGATGCCGGCAGATATCCGTACAACAGCCTGGCAGGACTGGGAACGGCTTTTTCAGATGCTTATACTTGACAGTTCTTATGAAGTGATTGTGCTGGATATTGGATGTGGGATTGATGAAAATTTCCAGCTGCTGGATATGTGTAAGAAGATTTATATGCCTGTATTGTCTGATGCTGTTTCACAGTGTAAGATTGCGCAGTTTGAGAATCTGGTCCGAATCTGGGATTATCCTCAGATTCTGGAAAAGACGGAAAAGATAAATCCACCGTTTCATATGGCAACCTGTCTGTCACCTGCGTATGTTGAACAGCTGATGTGGAGTGAACTGGGAGATTATGTGCGGAACCTTCTGAGGAAAGAAAGCCAGAAAAAAGAAAATTAAAAAAGTTCCGGAAAGATGCTGTAAAGGGAAAAAGGATGAACAAAGATGTATTTAGAAAGCTGCGGCAGATGCTGATGGAAGAACTGGATCTGTCCAGAGAATTATCGGATAAAGAAATCCTTGATGTGATTGATGAGCTGATTCTGAACCAGATAAAAGATGTCCGTCTTGCGCTGAAAGAAAAGGTACAGCTTCGTCAGGAACTGTTTTATTCTGTCCGCAAACTGGATGTGCTTCAGGAACTGGTGGATGATGAGACAGTGACTGAGATCATGGTAAACGGGCCGGATACTATTTTTGTAGAACGGGCCGGCAAGCTTATGAAATGGCATAAAAGTTTTACTTCTGCTGAGAAACTGGAGGATGTGATCCAGCAGATTGTTGGAAAATGTAATCGTGTGATCAATGAATCCATGCCGATCGTGGATGCAAGACTGGAAAATGGTTCCAGGGTAAATGCTGTAATTTATCCGGTTGCATTAAATGGTCCGATTCTCACTATAAGGCGTTTTCCTGAACACCCCATTACAATGGAAAAGCTGATTGCACTGGGAAGTATCACACAGGAATGTGCAGAATTTCTGGAGAAGCTTGTGAAGGCCAGATATTCCATGGTCATAGGAGGCGGAACCGGAAGCGGAAAGACTACATTTCTTGCAGCAATGTCGGAATATATCCCCAGGGACGAAAGACTGATCACAATAGAAGATAATGCAGAACTTCGCATCAGGGGAATTGATAATCTGGTCCGGCTGGAAGCAAAGATGGCAAACATGGAAGGAGCAGTTTCCGTTACGATCAGAGATCTGATCAAATCTGCATTACGAATGCGTCCAGAAAGACGCATGATAAAAAAGTGAGCCTTAAAGCATAATAGAAAGGGACTCCCCGTCCCATACACATTTTTTTATTACGTCTTTCACAATAGCATTTTTCTCCGCAGCAGAGAAGGAATCCAGATCACTGACAAGCCGGTTAATCTCAGATACCTTTGAAAGCGTGTCCTGCTGCTGCAGAGACCTCTTTCTCTCAACGGCCAGGGCCAGATTGTGTTCACGCCGTAGCGCCTGAATTTCCAGGTCCAGCCGTTCCAATTCGGCCAGGATATACTTCTGCGCGGAAGAATCCGCAGCCAGGGAAAGCGAGGATACCAGGCGGTCGATGCGGGTCTGACAAGTGTTGATCTTCGATGCGAGGACCTTCGGATCCGGGCCGGATAGCACCTCAGTGTTTTGTTCCGCAAATTTCTGAATGACACCAGGATCCCGCTTGATCGACTGCAGGAGCTCCAGGACTTTCTGATCCAACAGCTCGCATTTGATGTGGTGAGAATCACAGACTTCCTTCCCCTGTCTCATACGCTTCAGACAATAATACCAGGAGGATACGCCCTCCTTTTTCTTTTTCCTGGCCACGCACATGATAGAGCCGCAGGAACACCTGAGCACTCCCTTCAGAAGAGGCACGTCGTACTTCATCGTTTTGTCGAATTTGTTCTGCGCGAACCTGGCCTGCACAGATAACCATTTGTCCGCCGGCATGAATGGCTCATGAGCACCCAGGCAGACAAGCCACTTCTCCGGAGGCTGCATCTGGTGCTTTTTATTTTTCTGAGTCGTCCGGCCATAGATCATAACGCCGCAAGTACCGTCCCACAGTTCCCTGGGTGACTCAATATCCATCTGGCAGCCCTTGGCAGCGTAATAGTCGTAGACTTCCGGAGTAGCCTGTGCGCAGTACGGCATGGTCAGAATTTTATGCAGCTGGGTAGTTGAAAAGAAAGCACCGGTACGCGTCCGGATTCCCTGCTTTTTGAAAGCCGTCTCCATACTCTGAAGAGAGTAACCGTTCTGCAGGAAGGTATCAAAGATCCAGGTGACATACTTCACACCTTCCGGATCCGGAACGATGGAACAGTGTTTTTTACCATTCGCCTCGATGCGGGTACGAACATATCCTTCAGGAGGGTTCCCTCCGGTCCAGTATCCCTTCTTTGCAAGACCGATCATATTATCCGCCACCCTGGCTGCGATGGTCTCGCGCTCCATTTGAGCAAAGACAACGGTGACATACATCATGGCGCGCCCGATCGGCGTGGACGTGTCAATATTTTCTTTGATAGAGATAAACTTCACATGGTGCTCTTCCAGGATTGCGTAGATATTCGCAAAGTCCCGGACATCCCTGGAAAGACGGTCCAGCTGATACACGATCAGAATGTCGCAGTTCCCGGCGGCGATATCCACCAGGAGACGCTGCAGATCAGGACGTTTGATGTTTGCACCAGTGAAAGCCTCGTCCTGGTATTCCAGGAAGGAATCCACCTGTCCGGAGAATTTCATCTCCACATAGTCCCGGCACATCCGGAACTGGTTATCGATGGAATCTGAGTGATCAGAATAGATTGACTTCCTGCCATAGCAACAAATGTTCATAAGAACCTCCTAAAAAAGGGTATAAAAATAACACCTATGCAGGCGCCATGAACTGTGCTATAATTCTCTTGTCGAGAGGGAATTGTAGCCAGCTGAACGGCTGTCTGCAAGATTTACGAGATCGTCTGGCGTTGGAAGCGCCGGGCGATTTTTTATTCAGTTTCTGTGTCAGATACAGATTTGCTTCCTATCTCGCAGGTATAGTTTGTAATGATACCTTTATTGTTTGCAGTCACTCCTGCAATAGCTCTCAATAAATATCCAACGAGTTGTTCTTCCTGAACGCGAGACTTATCTGTACATTTAATGTCAAGAGTCATCTTAATCATTGTTTTACCCTCCGTTATTCACTTTCCTCTGCGTTCAAATCTTCCACTTCTCCAGTTTCAACGTCAATCCAGTAATCACCGGTGACTTCTCCACCAAAGAGCAGCTTCGCATCGTGTTCTTCGCCATCCACATATTTGTGAACAGTTACAGAAACGTATCCGGAAATCGGCGCGTCGCTAATCTTTGTAGTTGTCTGATCAGTGAAGTTTACGACCGCATGGATCTCGTCTTTAGAGGTCACAAACTCTTTGTAATAAGCCAGGGCGAAGTCCAGAGAAGATTTGTCGGAGGCCAGGGTAGCAATGCGCCAGTTCCCGGTCACGTCGTTTCTGACTTCATTCGAGAAGTGCAGCTGAATCGCGTCCTCGTCCTTATCATCTTCGGAACACTTCAGGTCATAGGTTCCATCCTTGACCGGTTCCTTCTTTTCTTCTGCCGGAGCTTCTGTGGCGGAAGCGTTCTCGGCCATGACTGCGTAGCTCGGAGCAACTGCAAGAGTTCCGGCCAGCAGTAAAGCGGCTATTTTCTTTTTCATCATAAAGCACGCCCTCCTTTGAGTGAGATTTATATGAAACAGAGCACCAGGGAGGCGCCCGTATTTCCAGAACTTACCAGTATATCTGCGGTATATACAAAAGGTATAATGTTTGTCGGCCCAGTCGCTCCGGCCAGAAAAGGGGGAGTCGTATGAGCAAAAAATACATTTTCTTAGATCGGCAAGACTTATATGCGATTTACTATCGGAGCAATCACACTATTTATTATAACCTTAATGCACAAAGGGCACAGATAATTCTAATACGATAAAGGGCCAAACAGGAGGGACTGGGTTGTTTTACCCGAGTCCCCCTTTTTTGTCCTCATTTTCCAGAGGCGGGAACTTCTGCTCAAGCTCTTCCGGCGTATCAGGGATATCTGAATAATCCGGATCCTGGAGAGAAACAACCACATCCGTCATGAACTTAAGGACGGCCTCCCTGACTCCAGGTTTCAGACCGATATATTTCTCAATAAGAACTCTGTCCGCAGCAGACAGGTTATACTTTTCAGTTAAGGCCTCTAATTCACTATCTGAATTATTGGTCTTTTTATCTCCCCATCCAGTACGGAGCCATTCTTCATTTATTCCATATTCGCGACAGATTGACAGGACAGCCTGATCTGAAATGTTACGTTTTCCACTTTCGATCAGAGCAATCGAGTTTTGTTTCAATCCAATTCTCTCGGCAAATTCCTGCTGAGTTAAGCCAAGTTCACGTCTTATCTGCTTGATTCTTTCATTCACTTATTTCTCACCTCCATGCCCCGATTATACAATATAAAAATCACTTAGTCAATAAAATATTTCTCAATCAACAAAAAACATATTGACAAACATGGACTGAGCAATATATAATCATTGCAGAATCAATAAAACAACGCACCAACGAAAGGAGGAACCAAGATGGCAGAGAGAAGATACACAACAGAACAGCTCGAAAGCGCTGAGACCATCATGAAGATGCTGGCGGCGGTGCCAAAAGAAAAACGAGCTGAAGTGGTGAAAGCCACGAACATCTTCATGGCCGGTATGGAAGCTCAGAGAGCAATCGACGAACCGGCCATGGCCTAAAACTAAATAGAGAGCTGAGGGACGCGGGACCTCATTAAAAACCCAGGTATGGTGGAGCCGACGCAGATAAATCCACTCGGCGGGGAATCCGATGCCTGCGGAGAGCCGTCGTAATAGGGGTGGAAAGCGCAGACCCTAGTAAAAAAATCCCGGCTTGGAGGCAGATGAGAACACCAGAGAGAGAACATCCGGAGCATGGACTGGTGGGTGCGACTTAACCCCGGATGGCTGACCTGAAACGATCAGCACTGCAGGCAACGGCTATACGGCTACCCCACACAAAACTCAGGGAGCATAGCGGACAGGTTCTTCAATCGCCTTGGAGAACCTGTCACAGACTACCGGACCCAGCCAAGCCTAGAGAGCATAATAAAACCCTTCCGGTAAGTCAAGTACATTCAGAAAGGATGGTAACTATGAACATAAAGATGGAGGTGCAGTACACAGATGGATATGAGAAACGATTCACAGAGTCCCTGCTCAAACAGGTATCAAAGAGGGATGGAGCAGAGAGAACGGAACAGGAAACGCCGCAGAAACGCTCGGCTTAAGAGGATCCTGAAAGAAGCAGCTGTCTGCATAAGTGTAGCAGCTCTTACAGCAGGAGGGCTCCTGTACATGATCTTAAATGACCCATACGAAGCTCCGGCAGCTCCCATCGAAAGAACCTACTGGAACGGACAGCAGTACACCCAGGAGGAATACGAATCGATGATGAGCGAGAGAGAAGCGTATCTGCAGCAGGAGGACATCCAGAAATGAAGATGGCATTAACTGACGGAATGGTCCGGATCATTGAAGCCGATGCCATTCAGAAGACGATCATCAAGAGCTGGAACCAGATGCGATGGATCAGAGGACAGCAGATGTATGAAGGAATCGCCAGCGCAGAACTGCTGAATAAACTGTCCACCCTCGTACATCTCCCTCCGTCCATCGAAGCGGAACGAATCCGCATGAATACGGTCCAGGAGGCGGTAGATCAGGAACGGACCCGGGAACATCCGGAACCCCTGTATAAATACCCAGTAACCAAGAACCTCTATGAACACCAGGTAAGAGCAGCCAACATGGCACTTATGACCTTCGGATTCATTGAGACGCCAAAGAAGAGTGAATCAGATGCTAAAAAAAGTGATTGATCTTTTAAAAATCGTTGTCAACAAATACGAACTGAAACATCCGGAATATGCGAAACCCGTTTTTATATGTCCAAATATCAAGACAAGAAATGAGCATAAGAATGATAAATACAAGATTCCGGAAGATCAGCCGCAATGTCCTGTTTACAAGGATAACAGGTGCTGTGGAGGCTGCAGCTTTGCCGCGACGTGTGATCACTGTGTAGAGTGCCACTGTTTTGGATTTACATATGCTCAGATGGGAGGAACCGACAAAGGATATTACCTGCATAAAGCGTCTAATTATTACGAATTAGGAAGGCTCAAAGACGATGGAAAATTTGACTGGGACTATTACAAAGTAAATGCAAGGAAACATGAAATTCAAAAAGGCAAGTTTGTCTGCATAAGAGGGCGAATTTACATGATCAATAGTTCTGTCAATAAGCATGGAAAATTTTCGGTGATCAGTTGTGAAACCAGCAAGCATAGGAGATTCAGACTCAGGGACATTGAGATTACATCGATTTATGACAATTTTGAAACAGCAAAATTGTGGAAAGAAATTATGGAGGGCAAGGATGAGGATTCAGATAGAAGTACCAGAAGAATTTGAAGAAGACTATCGAAAAAATAGATTCAGAGATTTCTTTGAAAGAGTAAGAACAGACATCGACTATAGAGGGCTCTGTGGGAATTATGAAAAAGAAACTGCCGGAATGTTCATAGATGCATTTGAAGATTCGAGATGCGTCGATTATGAAAGAACCCACAGACGCGCAGAGCCAACGAAGGAAAGAGGGCTTAGATAGTGAAGACAACAGAGAAGCCAAGGGCAGAGCCGAAGACAGACCGGAGACTTAAGCCGGCACCCAGGGCAAAGAAGAACTGGACAAAGGATGAAGAAGCCTACCTGCAGGATAAGTGGGGAACGCTTTCCGTATCAACCATAGCACAGAATCTCGGCCGCAGTATCGATGCGGTTGTCGTCAGAAGCCAGCGTCTGAAACTTGGATCGCATCTGGCATCAGATGTCCGGATATCGACAAATCAGCTCATGATTGCATTATATCAAACAGATTCAGGTAACGCTGGATATACACTTCACAAGCTGATCAGAGAAGGGCTTCCAGTTAAGATGCACAAGGTCAAGACGAAAAGTTTCAGAGTAATCGACATTGATGAGTTTTGGAAATGGGCCGAGAATCACAAAGAGTTCCTGGACTTTTCCAAGTTTGAAGAACACAGTCTCGGAAAGGAGCCTGACTGGGTGAAAGTAAAGCGAAAGGCAGACTTCCAAAAAGTACAGCAGCAAGGGGAGCACAATGAAGTCTGGACCAACACAACAGATCAGAAGCTAAAGCGGATGCTTTCACAGCACAGATATACCTACAGGGACTTATCTAAAGAGCTGAACCGGTCAGAGGGAGCAATAAAACGAAGAATCTCGGACCTCGGATTGGAAGAGCGCCCGGTGAGAAATAAGACAAGGATGTGGACGGAAGAAGAGGTCGAAACGCTCTGTGAAATGGCAGAGAAGGGGTATAGCTGGGGTCAGATCGCTGATAAATTAGGGAGAACGGCGCTGTCCACCAGGGGGAAATACGAACGACTTCTAAATCCGTCTTACATGCAAAGATATTACCGGGGAAAAGCTCAGATGGACTATCAGGGCATTCATGGCATCAAACCTTCAGAGGTCCTGGCAAGACATAAAGCGATGCAGGATGTACAGTTCACCGAAGCCCCCCCCGATGACAATTATAACAGAACTAAAGTAAACAAACAACATAGAGAGAAGGTGGTTATATGAGCAACTCAGTAAACAAAGGCTTCGGCCTTCTGTTTGAAATGGGTTGCGGCTGAGTAAGACACTTACCGCAATCGCGATCGCAGGAGCCGGCTACCAGATGGGAAAGGTCGAACGTCTTCTGATTGTGGCACCGACCTCCGTCGTGGCTGTATGGCCAAAGGAGCTGCAGGAGTACGCAAAATTTAAGTATACCTGCAAGACGCTCCTGGGAGAAAAGAAGCAGCGCATAAAGCAGATCGATGACCTTCTGAAATTTCCATTCAAGGCTCTGAAGGTCGCGGTGATCAACTACGAATCAACCTGGCGGCCAGAGATCCTGGAGAAACTCAAAGAGTTCGATGCGGACATGGTGATCGCAGATGAGAGCCAGCGTATCAAAACATACGATGCAGCACAGAGCAAGGCCATGCATGAGCTGGGAGATCAGGCCAGATATAAACTGATCTTATCCGGAACTCCAGTCCAGACTGCAGCCATTGACATCTGGTCACAGTACCGCTTCCTGGACAAAACCGTATTTGGAGATAACTTCTTCAAGTTCCGCGGCCGGTACGCTATCATGGGCGGCTATGGAAACAAGAAGATCGTCGGATACAAGGACCTGGAAGGCCTGATCAAGAAAGAACACAGCATCGCCTTCAGAGTTACCAAAGACGAGGCCCTGGACCTTCCGGAGCAGACGTTCGAGACCAGGAAGATACAGTTCAGCCAGAAGGAAAAGAACCTGTACGAGAGAATTAAAAAGGACAGCTACGCAGAGCTGGACGGAGGCGGCCACATTACCGCGACCACAGTCCTGACAAGGCTGCTCCGCCTGCAGCAGCTGGCCGGAGGGTTCCTGGTTCAGGATGACGCGCAGAAGCCGCAGCTGGTAAGCAGGGCCAAGCTGGATGCCCTGGCAGATATCATCGAGGACTATGTGATCGGATCCGGAAAGAAGCTGGTGATCTTCGCAAGGTTCATCGCAGAGGTAAAAGCAATCATGGAGCTGGCCGACAAGGTCCTGCCGAAGGAGCTGAAGCAGGTGGCCATCTATGGTGACATTAAGAAAGAGGACCGAGGCGACATTGTGAAGCAGTTCCAGGAGGACCCGAAAACAGTTCTCTTTATCGGACAGATTGATACCGCCGGTACCGGAATCACACTGACAGCTGCAGATACCTGCGTCTATTACAGCAAGAACTTCAACTACGCAACGTACAGCCAGAGCCTCTCCCGTATCCACAGAATCGGCCAGAGGAACTGCTGCACATACATAGACCTGGAGATCGAAGGAACCATCGACGAGCTGATCAGCAAAGCACTGAGCCGCAAAGAGGACATGGCCAAGACGGTCGTAGATAACTGGAGGGATTTCTTTTAATGAATAATGACAAATTACGGCAAGCAGGCGAAAAGTTCAGAGAAGCCGCAGGTCTCATGTGTGAATGGTTGTCAGATCAGTTTGAGGCGATAACCGATGTATTTAATAACATGGCAAAAGCGGGGATATCTGCGAACGACGCCTTAGATGTATTACTGGCCGCCCGATGCGCGGTCAGTAGGATCCGGGAAGCTCCGGAAGGAAAAAGCAATAACTGGCTTAAGATGCATGGATATCCAATGAGAAGGGAGGTCGCAGGAAGACATGGAAGAAGGAAAGAACATATCTGCAGAAACGGTTCAGGAAACTGTCCAGAAGATAATGGACTCAGTAAAAATAAATACCAAGAGCCAGGATGCGCTCCTGAAATTGAACCAGAAGTACATAACTGCGAGGGCGAAGATTTACCTGCTCAAAGAGTTGGAACTGATCGGAGCGGAGACGTGTCTGAAGCTCCTCGACAGCCTCAACTCGCAGTATGTGACACTGGCCCTGGAAATCAGAACATAAGGAGGAACCAGAATGGCAGAAGGTATTCTGGCGGCTGGCCATCACGCAAGAGATAGAACTCACAGGAGGGAGAGAAAATGAAACTGAATGACGTATATACGAAGCCCCTGAAAGACATTGTGGAACAGATGAACCTTACAGACATGAAAGTCCATACGGATGATGCCGGGGACGTGAAATCCATAGAACTGAAGTACGAGCCAGACGGGCAAAATGAGCTCGGCAGACAGAGAAGTTAAGAAAGAGAGGACAAGAACAATGGCACTTATTGACATGGTGAATGATTACCAGAAACTCCTGGAAAAAAAGGAATCCCTGGCAGAAGAAACCAAAGATAACAACGCGAAGATCGAGGCATTGAAGCAGGAGATCGCGCAGCAGATGATCGATGATGACTGCCCGCGAATCGCAGCGGGGGATTACATGTTCAGCCTTCAGATCAAGAGTAAGTATTCAAAGAGATCAGAGGAATACCTGGCAGCCAATGGCCTGGATTTCTTCGAGGTCTTGAGAGAACAGGGTTTTGCTGATCTGATCAAAGAGACAGTCAATGCCGGTTCCCTTCAGAGCGCTATGAATGCCCTGGTAGAAGAGAACGGCGAGCTTCCGGAAGAGCTGGCGGAGGTAATCAGTCAGTTTGACCAGACGGACATCTTAAGAAGGAAGCAGACAAGCAGTGCTTTAAAGAAAGCCAAGGGAGGAAAATAAAATGGGATATGAACAGATGGAATTTGATGTAACGCTTTCCGGAGACCGGGAGCTGAAGGACAACGTAGGCATTGCCGTAGAGTTTGCCTGCCGCCAGGTAGCCGCTGAAAACCGCAAGACCGTAGAAAGTAACCATGAAGGATACGGAATCGCCGCTGAGGGCAAGGTGGCATTGGATTCTGCAATGAAGAAAGTCAGCGATGACATGAAGCTCTTTCTTCGCATTCTTCCAGCAGGCAGCAGCGAGGCAATCAGTGCCGCCAGTAGCCTGAAGAACTCAGCCATTGAGGCAGCCAATGCGGACAAAATCATGAACGACCTTTACAAGGTGGCTCAGAGCGAAAGCACTCCGATCGAAGAATACCTGGAAGATCAGGATGAAGAATTCGAGGAAGCTGAAGAACAGGATCCAGAGGAAGCTGAGGAAATGCAGGAGGAAAACGAAGATGAATAAAGAGAATGTGACTGTAAGTATTACCTGTGCAAACGGAAACGTCCAGGAAGTGCAGAGCGACGCCGTGTATGGCTGCGCGGTTACAGAGGACGAAAAAGGCGGCATAGCCTGCAAGAGCTTCTTCACTGGCCTCTTTAATCCGGTAAAAATGGGAGTCCCGATGGGAAGCAGCGTCGCTCTGGTTACAGAAAAGATGTGCGAAGGAAATACAGAGCTTGAATATTTTGTTCTTAATCAGGCAATCGGCGTACTTGTGACAAGATTAGAAGAAATCACAGGAGGAAATAACAATGGCGGGAATTAATGTAAAACAGCAGGTGATTCAGGAATTCACGGATAGCTACGGAAACGAAATCCATGAGGGAGACCTTCTTCTTCTCTGTATCAAAAAAGCAGAGAAAACAGAGAACGTCCTCTGCGTATTCAAAGGAACCAAGGGACAGTACCTGGTAACCAGCACCGTAGATCATAAATTCTTAAACCAGTACCGCTTAAGCTCCGTCAATGAGTGCCAGGTGGTAGAGGGTATCAAATTAAAGAAAGCGGAGGATGAAGAATAATGGCAGCAGAAAAGAAAAACACAGCACTGGCAACTGTTGATTCATTTCAGATCGTAACCGGCATGGAAGGCATGGATGAGGACCTCCTGGCCGAGCTGGAAGATGAAATGGACGACCTGGACGATGTGAAAGGAATCTCCTGCAGGCACATCAAGATTCCGTCCGGAGGCGGCAAAGCGTATGAGGTCGAAGGCGATGATCCGGATGATCCGGATATCGAAAAAGAGATCGAGGCAGTGATCATTTTCACGCATAGAATGAACTCTTACTGGGAGGGAGAGTTCGGAGCTACCGCGGAAGATGGTTCTCCAAACCTTCCGAAGTGCAGCAGTATGGACGGAAAGACAGGAGTCGACCTGGATACCGGTGAAGTCAAGAGTTGCGAGAACTGCCCTCTGAACCAGTACGCAGACGATGGATCCGGAAAGCCATGCAAGAACATCCGCCGCCTGTACCTTCTCATTTCCGGGAAACCGGGCGTTTATCTTCTCAGCGTTCCGCCGACATCTATCAAGGATGTAAATAAGCAGCTGGCCAAGATCATGGGAATTCAGAAGATCCCGTATAGCAAGATGGTGGTTCGCCTGAAACTGGAGACTGCAGTAAACCGCGGCGGAATCAAATATAGCAAAGTGGTCATCGAAAAAGCCGGCACGCTTCCAAAGGAAACCTGGCCAACAACCTCAGCCATGAGAAAAGAACTGAAGGAAAAATACAGAGACGTAGCGATCACTTCAGACGACTACAACCAAGGAAGCAGCTCCGCGCCGATTGATAAGGAAGGATTCATGGATGTGGATGGAGCTATCACAGAAGACGTACCTTTTAACCAGTAAACAACAGGGGGGGGCTCAGGCCCCTATCCCCCTCGATTTGTAGGAGGGCAACATGAATACGGAAATGGCGGACCTCGACAGCATAGTCGATTACAAAAGTGAATATGGCGTCATTAAGAAAGCGAAGATCACAGGTGATCAGTTGATAGGTCTCTGCCCTTTCCACGATGACAGCAACAACAGTTTCTCGGTGAATTTAAAGACCGGACAGTGGCACTGCTTCGCAGAAGACCGCGGCGGAAACTTCCTGGACTTCTATGCAGAGTTAAATGGCTGCGATACGAAGGAAGCCTACGCAAAGATCATGGAAAAGTATGGCGTCGAAACCGGAGAACAGAAGAAACTGGAAGCGCAGAAAAAAAGCTACAGCTTAACACAGTATGCCTTCGAGAAAAAGCTCCCGGAGGAATGGCTGGCCAGTGAGTGCTTCTTAAGTACCGTCAAGGATAAGCGAGCCGGCGCTTCTTACATGAAAATCCCGTATCTGGACGAGAACCGGAAAGAAGTCACCTATCGAAAGCGTTTCGCGCACAAGGACTTCCGGTGGAAATACGGTTCTTCCGGAAAGATCGGACTGTATGGAGAATGGAGACTGCCGGAGATCCGCAGCGTAGGCTATGCGGCCATGGTGGAAGGAGAATCCGACTCACAGTCAATGTGGTACATGGGTATCAGCTGCCTGGGCGTTCCAGGGGCGTCCATGTTCAAGCCGCACCAGGCAGCCATGCTGCAGGACTTAAAGATTTACCTGCACGTTGAACCGGATCAGGGCGGTGAGACGTTCCTCCGGAAAATGCTGGCAGGATTAAGAGAGGGCGGATTTATTGGAGAAGTATATCGCTTTTCCTGCAGCAGGATCCAGGGATGTAAGGACCCGTCAGACGTTTATGTCAAATTCGGAAAAGAGGAAGCGCAGAAGAAGATTCTGCAGCTGATCAAAAATGCAGAGAAGATAGACCTGGATGCTCCGGAAGAAATCCCGGAAGCTATACAGGGAGCCCCGGTGAATTTAAGACAGCCAGAGAGCTGGATATATTCAGACAAAGGAATCAGTCACATCGATGAGAAGCAATACACTCCAAAGATGGTCTGCAGGACTCCGATCATATTAACGCAGCGTCTCCGGAGTATTGAGTCCGGAGAGGAAAAGATAGAGATCGCCTTCAAGAGAGATGGGTCCTGGCACAGGGCTATCTTCCCTCGATCAACAATATTCACAGCAAGAGGTATCACCGTCCTGGCTGATCTTGGATGCACCGTCACATCGGAAAATGCAAAGCAGGTCGTCCGGTTCCTGGCAGCTCTGGAAGCGGAGAACATCGATATCATTCAGAAAGCGGATGCGACGTCAACATTCGGATGGCAACCAGGAAAACGGTTCATTCCAGGAAGGGAACAGGGAATCGTGCTGGACATTGATCCAAGCCAGAAGGGAACAGCCATGGCATACTGCCAGGCCGGCGAAATGGAGAAGTGGGTGGAAACCATGAGACCTCACAGAGAAAGGGACAAGTTCAGATTCATCCTGGCGGCCAGCTTCGCAGCTCCGCTCCTGCGGATCCTGAAGCAGAGAATATTCTTCGTATACAACTGGGGATGTTCCAAAGGTGGAAAGACTGCAGCGCTTAAAGCAGCACTGTCGGCCTGGGGCGATCCGGAACGATTGATGGTCAATTTCAATGCAACACAGGTCGGCCTGGAACGTACCGCCAGCTTCTTCTGTGATCTTCCGTTGGGAATCGATGAGAGGCAGCTGGCTGGAAAGAATCAGGAAGGCCTGGAGAAGACCATCTACATGATCGCATCCGGTACCGGAAAGATAAGAGGAAGCAAGGGTGGCGGCCTTCAAACTACGCACCAGTGGCGAACAGTAGCCCTGGCTACAGGAGAAGAACCACTATCGACAGAAACCTCGCAGACCGGCGTCAGCACTCGTGTTCTGGAAATCTACGGCGGACCATTCAATGATGAGAAGGCGGCCAGCAAGATGCATCAGGACGCAGGAACAAACTGCGGATGGGCTGGCCCGGAGTTCATCGATCATGTGATCAGCGTCTCAGAGCGGTCCATCTGCGAGAAATATGAAGAGATGGTGAAATTCGTCTCCGGGATCGCGAACGGGAAATCCGGAAGCCATGTGGCAGGAGTCAGCGCAGTGGCCCTAGCCGATGCCATGATCGATACCTGGTTTTTTGCACAGCCAGTGGAAAACAATGTGGGTAACTCTTCTGGAAATGATATGAATGTGGATAACTTGAAAATCCTGGATTCCTCATGGGAACGAGCAAAGAAAATGGCAGCATCTATACTTCAGGAGCAGATGAACGCAGACGTCGGAGATGTCAATGAGAATGCAGTCCAGTTTGTTGTGGACTGGGTTCTGCAGAACCGGCTCTACTTCGGAGAGAAAGCCATCGGCACCTGCCTGGGTACCTTTTCAGAATCCGGAAACACCGCATACATATTTCCCTCGGCATTAAACCAGGCACTCACAAAAGCCGGGTACAGCGCCAGGAAGACTCTGAAATACATGGCTGACAATGGCCTGATTACATCGCAGGAACGCTCTGATCACAAAGGAAAAACCTACCAGGTAGTGAAACGATTTGACAACCGTCTCTGTAAATTCGTGGAGTTCTTTGTCGGAAAACTTTCTGAAAAAGAGGAAGCAATAGACATCGATGACGATGAGGAAGAAACAAAGCCACCGAAGCCAGCAGAGAAAAAACATCAGTACAAACAGGAAAGTCTGACAGATAAAGACGGGTTTATACCAGTCGATGAAGGCTACGAACTTCCATTCAATTAACTCCGAAATGTTACTCCTTTTAAAAAGGAGTAACATTGGAGTAACAAAAGGAGTAACAAAAAAAGCCAGTATTTATGCGGCTTTAGAGGGTATGTTACTCCTGTTACTCCTAAAATAGAGATATATAGTGTTTTTATGGAAATTTGTACCCTGTGTACCCAAAAACGGTACAAATGGTACAAATTTTAAAAAATTTCATTGTGTATTTAAAAAAAGGAGTAACAGGAGTAACAATGCCCGGAACCCTAGTAAAATCAAGGGTTTTCGTGTTACTCCTTTTTAAAATCAAAAGGAGTAACAAAAATGAAATGTACATGGCAAGAATTCACCGAAAAGCTCCGAATATACCGTAAAAACAGGGAAAACGTGCCCTTGCAGGAGCTGAAAACAAAATATGCAAAGGGATACAACAAACTCGTTTCAGATTTGTACCAGATGGCCGCGGAAGTTTTAAGAGATGTGATCTGCTCCGGAATGTACACAATGACCTGCGATACTGCAGAAAGAAAAGAGCTGGCAGACCGGATAAACCAGATCATTGATTCAGAAAAAGAGGCAGGAATAGGCAAGGAACTCCGTCAGGCCATGTTTAAGGAATACGATCCGGAGAAGTTTTCGGGTATCGCAGTCGAGAAGCTACATATGCCGGCGTGGTACCAGGCATACGCTCCGTACTGGGTGTCGAAATGTAAAAAAGGGCAGGACGGACGGATCCGGTGTGATCTGCTTCCGGAATTTTGCTGGGACGAAAGCTGTCAGGTATGGATAAGGGAAGACAACGGCACATGGGAATTTACATCCATGCTGCCGCCAACAATGGAAATGGTTAGAAAAGAACAGGAGGACATAAAATGCCACAGGACGTAATTACACTCGTAATCTTAGCCGTAACCGTAGTTATGATTGTATCACTGATCACTGACTGCGTGAAAGACGGACACAGAACAGAAGAAAGAATTCTGATCAGAAAAGAATCCATGCTGAGAAGAAAGATTGAAGCTAAGGAAAAGAAGAGAGCTGAAAAGTTACCACTTCAGAATGAAGCAGGCCAGGAGGAAAGTGCCGATGATAACAAAGAGAGCCATTGAAATCGCCAGAGACATACATAACGACGAAACCGAAGTGGAGGATAAACTGACAGTGATCCAGGACATCGTGGAGCTGGACAAGGTGCCGAAAAGCGTCAGAAAAGAAGACCTGGTGGAAATGCTCCGCTGGTTGATCGAAGAATATATCTAAGGAGGATAAGACCATGACAGATAGAGAAAGATTTGAGAAATTGATGCAGACCATATCAGATCGGCCAGGATTTGACCGGTTAATGAATTACATCCGGAAGAGCGACTTCTATACCGCGCCGGCAAGTACCAGATTTCACCTGTCCTGCGAAGGAGGGCTCCTGCAGCATAGCCTGAACGTATATGATGCGCTGATCGGAAGACTTGAGAAGCAGCAGGACGGAGAATATCACTACATGGTGGCCGGAAAGAGCGTCGCTTCCTTCAGCCAGGGAACTCTGGTCGTGACAGCTCTGCTCCATGATATCTGTAAAACCAACTTCTATACAGTCGAATACCGGAACAAAAAGGTGTACAGCGAGAAAGGCTCCAAGAGAGATGCCGGCGGCCGGTTCGACTGGCAGACAGTACCGGCATACGCGGTCGATGATAAGAATCCATATGGCCATGGAGAGAAGTCCGTCATGATGGTTGAAGAATTTGTGAAGCTCTCCATGGAAGAGCGCTACGCGATCCGCTGGCACATGGGAATGGGAGACTGCAGCTACAATCAGATCCAGGCGTTCAATGCCAGCTGTGAGCTCTACCCTCTGGTCCTTCTTCTTCACAATGCTGATCAGGAAGCGAGTCACTTCATGGAAGACACCGAAGGCCGGAAGGAAATCTTCAGAGAAGCAGCGGAACCGGCAGCAGCTCCGGCCAGCCAGGACGTATTCATGGAATGCTGAGGTGATGCCCATGAACACCGAAAAAGACGATCAGGAACAGATTGAATTTCTGAATGAATGGAAGCAAAAGCAGGAGGATAAGAAACATGCTAGAGAGATACGAGCCAAACTTCGACGAGAGCTCATTTATAAAATCTTTCATGGAGGTAAGAGGCCTCCGGACTAAAAAAGAGGCACTGGCCATTTTAAGAAAAGAAATCAAAAAGGAACCGTACTATCAGGATAAGATCAAAATAGCCCTGAAGACAAAATATCCAAAATCCTACATAGCAAAGATCAGTCAGAGCATGTACAGCCAAGCTGGAATCCCGGATATCATGATGATTTATTGCGGTCACTATTTCGGATTTGAGGTAAAACGTCCGGTGGTTGGCGTACCGTCAAAGCTCCAGGAGGAAACGATCCGGAGGATCACTGCTGCCGGCGGTACCGCGCTCTTTGTGCGCTGGCCGGAGGAAGCCATCCAGGCAGTGGAAGGATACGCAGAAGAGAATCTGAGAAACGCCGGCGCTCAGATCGTGGCCGGGATTGGCGATGTGATCAGAGGCTCAGCAGAAACCCTGATGGGAAAACAGGTAAGCTATTCAAGAAGGAGATAATGCCATGTTAAGTGAATTCGAGACTAAGCAGATAGGTGACTGGTTGAACGACATTGAAAATGTTAGAAGTCTTTCTTCAGAAGAGCAGATGGAGCTCGCTCAGGCAAACAAAGAAATCTGCGACGCGCAGCTACAGCTAGAAGAAGCCTGCCGGACAGTGAAAAACATCGTAATGGGCGCGATGACGAAACAGCAGAAAACCACATTCCTTTTTAAGTTATAGGAGGGCAGGATATGAACAGAAACAGAAAAGGCGTCATGCCTGAAATCACCAGAGCAATGTATAAAGACATCAAGAAATACGACCGGCAGCAGTTTACAGGATTTTGCACTGATCTGTACGGTTATGGATTCGAGGACGGAAAAGCAGCTGTCCCTGGCGTGGATATCAAGGAAGTGTATGCTGCTTTAGATCAGGTAAAAGGAATCGGGCCGAAGGTGATGGAGAGAATCCACGCCGCGCTGGATCCGCTCTTTCAGGAGGAAAAGAGATGATTAATAAAAAGAGCTGGGAAGAGTTTAAACAAGTAGGTTTGCTTTGGTTTGTGAATATGATTTTGCATACTTTCGGATGGGCCATAGTGATCGAGATGGAGGATGGCAAGATTTTAGATGTCTATCCAGCAAGATGTTCATTCCGCGGATTTTCAGAAAAAGCGAACACTGATGGATATATAGCTATATCGCAGTATATGAAGGAAAATGCTGAAAATCTTTTAAAGGAGGCCAAAGAATGAAAGCGCTCACCGTAGAAGAATTAAGGGAAATGGCCGGCCAGCCGGTATGGTGTCCGGAAGAAGATGCATACGGAATCGTAATGTGCGATAAGCATGGAAAATGGGCCGGAATCCCGTTTCTGCATGGAGTGTGGCAGCAGGATGAAGTAGGTGTCGAATTCAATCACAATATTATTGGGCGAAAACTGAAATGTTACAGAATTGAAGACAAGAAAGAAGTCCCGATGGAGCTGGTACCGAAAATCGACGACTACGGGAACGGGAAAATGGTGTGTCCGAGCTGCGGAGAAGCGGCGGTGTTTAATCCGTTTAGATCACCGGCAGAAACGTACCCGTACTGCCCCTGGTGTGGACAGAAATTGAAGGGAGAGACAGAATGAAGGCACTCATAATCGCACTGATGAAATTCCTGGTCGTTTGTTGGATATGGCAGCGCCTGGAAATAAAGTTTTATGAATCCATCCAAGTGCGAGAAGTCGATAACTATATCGCATTTATCCTTTTTTATTATATTTTGAAGGGAGAGCAGGGATGAGCAAGAAATACACAGAAATTCACGTCCTGAAAGATCGGCTGAGAGAAGCCGGAATTCCATATGAAGTCCAGAAAGCAAATGATGGATGGCAGGTCGGAATCCCACATTTGTATCCGGAAGAAAGCCGGATCAGCGTGATCGAGCACTTCGCAAGTTATGGGTCCGCGTTTGATCTTCTGGAAATCCAGTTTCCGGACGGCGAAATTCGGGGATTTTTGAAAGCAGAAACAGCTTTTACACTTATCCAGAGAATCAGGGAGAAAGAGCATGAAAAGAAAGAAACCGAAGCCGGAAAATAAGAAATTATTTCTTCCGCCACTGAGCCAGACCGCACAGATGAGGAACTTTCTTCTTCAGATGCCGGTACCGGCACTTTTATCCAGTCTGGAAACTACGGTGAGTATCCTGACGGAAAAAGGCATCGAAATAAAGGACTGGGAAGACAAGGACAGACACCTGGTGCAATTTAGACAGCTGGGAGGAAAGTGCTACTTCTTCGCACAGCGGAAAGAGAGGTAAGACCCATGGACAGGGACGAAAAAGAAGATAGAGAAATATTGAAGTTCGTTCTGGAACAGATCTATCGGGCGAAGCGCCGCAAGGGCCAGCTGGACCGGAGGCTTGAGAATTTGAAGTGCGATATGCGATCCGCACCAGGAGCACAGGGGCGTGGCCGCAGGACCACCGGAGACCATGGCGATGGCACAGCCAACCTGGTAGTGAAGCAGTCCAGCATCGAAGAGAGAATCGAGAAGCAGAAGTACAACGTCAGCCTCTCGATCGAAAAGACCATGGACTTATTAGAACTGCTGCCGGAGACGTCCCTGGAACGAGAGATCATGGAACGCAGGCATCTGGACATGGAAGACTGGAAGGACATAGCGGATGGCATCTACATGAGCCGGAGCCAGTGCAATAAGCGTTACAATGCAGCGCTTAACTATCTCCTGCAGCAGGATGGAGTCCTGGATATCGTAGATGAGAACAGGGCAGTTTACCAGAAACATCTGGCTCAGAAAATGGCCAGGAAAAAATTCTGGAAAAAGTGACACCCGGGGGTATAACCCGGAAAATATTTTCAGGAATTTTTTTCAGGAAAATAAAAGCTCGGTGCATCCGGGCTCTTATTCCGGAGTGAAGCAGGCAGGGCAGTAGGCAGTGACAGGGCAGCAGCTCAAGACCGTAGCTGCAGCACAGCACCAGCGGAACGCCATGCAGGGAACACAGTAGGCCATGGGTCAGAGCCAGGCGTACAAAAGAAGACACCCCGGTAGACGGGGCTAGATATCCGCCCAGGAATATACAGGGCTTACCTTCAGATGGATAGCCGCAGCCAGGGCAGAGGGAGAAGACAGCAGGGGCCAGGCAGCAGGGAACAAGGCCAGTCAGGACAGGCCAGGCCACACAGCAGCCAGGGCAAGGACAGACGGCACAGGCACAGTGAGGCAGGGCAGGCCAGGGGCAGAGCACAGGGACAGGAGGACAGCATGGAGACACAGCAGGCCAGGCACACACACCACGCACAGCAGACAGAGCCACACGGCACGCAGGGCAAGCGAGGCGGCAGAGGGACGAGGCAGGCCAGGGGCCGGGCAGCAGGGAGCGCAGGTGCAGAGGACCACCCTCTTAAACATGAGACACACTGAGACATCCAACTGTGCTATAGTGGTAGCGTGGCAAGAGAGTGAGAGAGGACGAGCAAGGCAGGGCAGCACCCCGGCCCACCAGCTCGTAGAGAGAGACAGTCGAGAGGCTGTCTCTTTTGTTTTGCCTTCAGACGCCTACGCGAGCAGGCCACCCGGCCAGCGCGGCGCGGCTTAGGTACTACCCAGGCCCCCTACGGCCCGCGGCGCGGGGAAGGCCCGGCTCTTCACCGGATATGAACAAAAATTTTTCCCCTATTTCGTTACGCTTGCCCCAAAATCCCCCAGGAAGGAGGCAAAAACCATGGGAGATTATATGAAGATGGAACGCCGAAGGCTTTCAGACCTGAGACCTGCGGAATATAACCCAAGGGTTCCGCTTCAGCCGGAGGATAAAGAATACCAGGACATAAAATGCAGCATTGAAGAGAACGGATACCTGGATCCAATCGTAATCAACTACGACGGAACCATCATAAAGGGCCATCAGCGTCGCACAGTTATGATGGACCTCGGAATCGAGGAAGCAAAGGTCGTTGTTCTCAATATCAGAGACAAAGGAAAGGAAAAGCAGGCCAATATCGCTCTGAATAAGATAACCGGGCGATGGGATGAGCTGAAGCTCAGAGACCTGCTCCTGGATTTGGAATTGAATGAATACGATCTTGCAGCGACTGGATTCTCTACCAATGAGCTGGAAGACCTCTGTGTGGACTTAGAGAAGGACACCGAAGCAGAAGATGACGACTTCGACCCTGAAGAAGAATACAAAAAAATCGATGAGCCCATAACCAGGAGGGGAGATATCTGGATTTTAGGGCGTCACCGATTAATGTGCGGAGACAGCACGTCTCCATCTGACATAGCAGAACTAATGGCCGGTGAAGAGGCCGACCTCATCATAACAGACCCGCCATACAACGTCAACTATGGAGGAAAAACTGAATTCATGAAGGATTCCGGCAGAGGCCAGGGGCAGTCATGCATTCAGAATGACGACATGGACGAGGAAAGTTTTCACGACTTTCTGTTTGACGCTTACGGATCAGCTGTCAGTATCATGCGGCCAGGCGCCGCAATTTATGTATTTCATTCCGATTCACATGGCGAAACCTTCAGGAGAGCTTTCAGAGAAGCTGGCCTGAAGCTGAGTGAATGCCTGATTTGGGAGAAAAACTCCTTCGTGTTAGGCCGGAGCGATTACCAGTGGATTCATAAACCCATTTTATATGGGTGGAAGGAAGGCGCTGGCCATTATTTCATTAATGACCGTACTCAGGCTACGGTTCTCATGGATGAAGAGCTGGATCTCGAATCCATGAAGAAAAAAGACCTGATCACATACATCGAACAGATCCGGGAGGCGTTCAAAGATCAAACTACGGTTTTATTTGAGAATAAGCCTTTAAGAAACGACATCCATCCAACCATGAAGCCGGTACCGCTGATTGGAAGACTTATGAAGAATTCCAGTAAACCGGGATGGAATGTCACGGACCTGTTCGGAGGAGGTGGTTCCACCCTCATGGCCGCGGAACAGCTGAACCGCGCAGCCTACCTGATGGAGCTTGACGAGAAGTTCTGTGACGTAATCGTCCGCAGGTGGGAAGAGTATACAGGAGAAAAGGCCATCCGTTTATCGGATTCAGACCTAAACCTGCAGCTATGAGCGAAGAGTCAATGTTGCTAGGGGGGGATTTTGATGGCCGAAAACGGTGAAGTCAAAGGAAGCCTCTATCGAACCGAAGTAATCGCGCAGCTTTTCGGAGTCAGCGTCCGGAGAGTGCAGCAGTTGACTCAGGAAGGGATTATATCCACAACAAAGATCCTGGAAGATGGTCATACGGTCCGCAGATATGACCTGGTACCGACTATTCAAAGCTACATCAAGTACCTGTCTGAAAAGGCGTATGGGAAAGCTGGGCGGTCGGAAAAGGAAGTGGAACTGCGAGAGCAGAAGATGAAGGCGGACGTCGCTCTCAAGGAATCTCAGGGAGAGCTGCACCGGTTAAAGACCGAGATCGCAGCCGGTAAATACATTTCTATCGAGGAAGTAAAGCTCGATTATGCGAAATTTTTCGTTGCTTTTAAGAAGTTCGCAGCATCACTCCCGTCCAGAATCATCGGGATGCTTTCAGGCGGTATAGACCCAACGGAAGCCCGGCATCTGGAAAAGGAACTGGCCAGTGAGGTCAATCGGCTCCTGGGCGCCTTCGTAGTCGCAGGCGTTGTAGGGCCGGAAGATGTACATGGAACTCAAAAGAAAAAGAATTCAGATCCGCAAGTATAACGTCGCGGAATATCAGAAGGAGGCTATGCGGCAGCTGCAGCCTCCGGAGAACCTCACCGTTTCCGAATGGGCCGAAAAGTACAGAATGCTGGACTCGAAAACATCGGCCATGCCTGGGCCATGGAGGAATGAAAAGACCCCATATCTCAAAGAGATCATGGACGAATTCATTAATTACGACACAGAAGAGATCATCTTCTGTAAACCATCCCAGGTCGGAGGAACCGAGGCAATGCAGAACATGCTCGGCTACGTCATTCAGCAGGATCCATCGCCTACGCTTATCGTTTATCCGACAGATACCCTGGCGGAATCAATAAGCAAGAACCGACTGGAACCAATGATCAGAGCCAGCAAGCCTCTGCGCAAGCTGTACAACGAAAACGAATCATCGAAGCTGGAGCTTCAGTTCGAGGGAATGTATCTCAGTCTCAATGGTGCCAACAGTCCATCCGCACTGGCATCTAAGGCAATTAAATATCTTTTTCTGGACGAGGTAGACAAATACCCCGGAGCCAGCAAGAAAGAAGCGGACCCTATCAGGCTGGCCAGGGAACGTACAAAGACGTTCACCAACCAGAGAAAGATATACATGACAAGTACCCCCACACTGCAGACCGGCCATATTTGGCAGGCCCTTATGGGAGCAGATATCGAAAAGCATTACTTTGTCCCATGCCCGCACTGCGGGGAATACATAGAACTGAAATTCAGTAACCTGCGCTTTCCGGACGGAGAAGGCCTGGACAATTCAGAGCGCGCTGACATGGCCGTCTATGTTTGCCAGGAATGCGGATGCAAGATCACTGATCAGGACAGAGACCGCATGATTCGATATGGAGAGTGGAGGGAAGTCAGAAGGAACACGAAGGCAAGTAAGAAAGTCGCATTCTGGATTAATACCCTGTATTCACCGTTTGTGCGCTTTTCTGAAATTGTAAAAGAGTTCCTCGACAGTAAAGACAATCCTGATCTTCTTCAGAACTTCGTAAACTCATGGCTGGCAGAGCCCTGGGAAGACACCAAACTGAAAACGGATGCGGACATGGTCATGGAAAGGCAGACAGATCTGCCGCAGCTTGTGGTTCCGGACTGGGCCAGATATCTGACAGCAGGAGTGGACGTCCAAGAGACGTGCCTCTACTGGACAATCCGAGCCTGGGGACCGTATATCACGAGTCAAAACATCGCACATGGCCAGGTTCTATCTTTTCAGGATATCGAAAGCATCATGAACACCCCGTACCTGACGGAATCCGGAGAACAGGTGGTCGTGTCGCTGTGTCTGATCGATTCAGGATATAACGCAGACAGCACATATGATTTCTGTGCATCAAATTCTGAGTGGGCTATGCCGGTAAAAGGCGCCAATAATCCCATGATGTCTCACTTTAAAACATCAAAGATCAACAAGGTAGACAGCAGAGCCTACGGCATGAACTTAGTTCTGGTTGATGGTGATAAGTACAAAGACATGATTGCGTCCAGGATGCGAAAAGACAATGGGAAAGGCGCCTGGATGGTATACGAGGGATGTGATCGGGAATATGCCGAGCAGGTGACTGCAGAGCATAAAGTCAATGTGAAATCAGGATCCAGAACCATACAGAAGTGGGTACCTAAGCACTCGCATATAGATAACCACTATCTCGACTGTGAAGTTTACTGCCTGGCCGCTGCGGATATCCTCGGAGTCCGGATGCTTCACCTTCAGGTCGAAGCAGAACGCAAAGAGCAGCTGCAGAGGCAGCAGGAAGAGAAACAGGAAACTCCGGAAGAAAACTGGATCCGGGCAAATGAACACTGGGTATAAGGAGGAAGAGAATGGCAGAAGAAGGACAGATGACAGCTGCGGAAATGCTGCAGCAGGTTAATGAAGCAATCACAAAGGTCCTGATCGGTGGCCAGAGCTATCAGATCGGTAGCCGTAAACTGACCAGAGCCGACCTCTCCATGCTCCGCACAATGAAGAAAGAACTGCAGGCAGAGGTGAATGCCGAAGGAAGCAGCAGCCTCCTGGACAATACCTATGTCGCGTTTTTCGACGGGAGGTAAAAATGAACTGGTTAGATTCAGCAATTTCCTTTATTTCCCCGAAATTGGGCGCGAAAAGAGCAGCGTGGAGAAATTATGCAGATGAGCTTCGGAATTATGACGCAGGGAACTACGGCCGACTGAATGCCGGCTGGCGAGCTACGAATAATTCCGCAGAAATTACAGACCGGATGAGTCGTGAGACGGTCCGGGCCAGGGCGAGAGACCTGGAAAGAAACTCCGACATCATGAATTCAGTGATCCTGTCCTATAAGCGGAACGTGGTCGGCCATGGATACCAGATCCAGGCGGCAACCACTAACAGTTCACTGAACAAGCAGCTGGAAGAGTTATGGATACAGTGGTGCAAACCAAGGAACTGTGATGTCACTGGAACACAGAGTATGAACGACATCTTAAGAATGATCGTTCGCAGAAAGAAAGTGGACGGAGGCATCCTGATCCTGAAACGGTACACCAAGGATGGCATGATCCCATTCAAACTTCAGGCCTTAGAGGTTGATGAGTTGGATAACATGCAGACCGGTCCGAATGAGAAGGGAAACCGGGTGGTCGGAGGTATCGAATATAACCGGCATAACCGCCCTGTTGGTTACTGGATCAGGCAGTATCAGATTGATGGCTACACCATCGCTGAACCGGTATATATCCCGGCGAAAGATATGATCTTCATTTTTGAGAAGAGGCGGCCATCGCAGATCAGGGAGATGTCCGACATGGCCTGCACCGTTCCAAGGGTGAGGGATACCAATGAATTCATGACGGCTGTATCCGTAAAAGAAAGGATCGCCGCCTGTCTTTCAGTCTTCATTAAGAAGCAGCTGCCGCCGGTTGGCATGGGCCGTTCCGGAAGCAACAGTGGAAATGCAGGACAGAAAGAATACGACGGAAAGACCCTGACTCCTGGAATGATCAAGGAGCTGAATGCAGGCGATGAGGTTCAGGTGGTTAACCCAACCGGGCAGGCCACTGATGCGGCCAGCTTCACAAAGCTCCATCAGAGGATGATTGGAGCGGGACAGGGACTCAGCTACGAGGCAACGTCCCGCGATATGAGCGAAACTAACTACGCATCCGCAAGGCAGGGAGCCATAGAGGACGAACTGACCTACGCGGAAGAAGAAGAAAGACTCATGACAGCCCTGGATGAAATCTATGAAACATTCGTAATCAGCTGCGTGCTGGCCGGACTGGTTCAGATTAAGGACTTCTGGCTTAAGAAGGACAAGTATCTGAAGCATGAATGGATTAAACAGCCGAAGAAGTGGATTGATCCGCTTAAGGAATCATCTGCGACAAAAACAGCTATGCAGACAGGACAGAAGACATTTAAACAGATTGCGGCTGAGAGCGGCCGGGATTGGCGGCGTCAGGTTGATGATATGGCCGAGGTCCTGGAATACGGTCGCAAAAAAGGAATTGACCTGGAAGGGGTGATTTTTAATGCCAAGGGCAAAGAAAAGGATCCGAAAAAAGAAGATGCAGCAGGCCAGGAACCTTCTTCTGAAGAGGGAGACGGCGGCGACACCACTGCAGGCGGATCCGAAGCAGCAAAAGAATAAGGGCATCCGGGAACTTACTATCGGAAGTATTCGAGCTTTAGAAGGTGAAGGAAACGAAAGAACCTTCGTTCTCAGTTTCTCTTCTGAAGAACCATATGATCGGTGGTTCGGCCCTGAGATTCTGGATCACGCAGACGGATGCGTAGATCTTGAGAGAATCAACAGTATCGGATGCGTTTTATTTAACCATAAACGTGATTACGTCATCGGAAAAATCAAGAGGGCGTGGATCGAGAATGGTCGAGGCCAGGCAGAAATCGAGTTCGATACTGATGAAGCCTCGGAAGTTATCTATCAGAAAGTCAAAAGCGGAACCCTTAAAGGAGTCAGCGTCGGCTACATGGTAGATTCCTGGGAGGAAGTAATGCCAGGAAAGCAGTCTGCAGATGGAAGATTTACAGGACCATGCAGTATCGCAAGGAAGTGGGCGCCTTACGAGATCAGCATCGTATCTGTGCCGGCAGATCCAACCGTCGGGGTCGGAAGATCCGAAGGCGATGAGGAACCCGGAAAAACCAGCCTGGAGATGTGCGAACGGCAACTTCAAATAAACAAAAATTTAATGGAGGAAGAGACAGATGACAATCAGAGAAATGATTGAAAGACAGCAGCAGATTGTTAATGCGGCAAGAACTGCCGGCCGAGATATGACATCGGAAGAAACCGCAGAGTTCGAGCGTCTGCAGAGAAGCATTGATGCTGCAAGAGCTGCTGCCACACATGGTGCCGGAAGCTCCGGCCAGGGATCCTCTGCAACACCTGCTGCAGGATCCAGACAGCAGAACACCGGCGATGATCCGGATGGTGATCCTGGCCCGGAGGGTGACACTCAGAGGGCAGTAGCTGCAGAAAGAGCAAGAATCCAGTCTATCACAGAGATGTGTACTCAGTTCGGTATGGAATCAAGAGATTACATTCAGAATGGAACCACAGTGGACCAGATGAGAGCTGCAGTCATCGAGCACCTTACAAACGGAGGCGCTCCGGTAAACACAGGGGTCAGAGTCCTGAGATCCGAAGAAGACAAGTACAGGGCAGCAGTCTCCGATGCACTTCTTCAGAGAGGCGGAATAACAGTCGAGAAACCTGCGGAAGGCTCCAGGGACTTCATGGGAATGAGTATCCGTAACCTTGCTGTTGAATGTCTGATCAAAGAAGGCGGAAGTACAGATTTGTACAGAAAGTCCGCTGAGGAAATCTATCAGATGGCAGTCAGAGGATTCTACAATCCAGAATCTGCGTTCCCTGCAATCCTGGATCAGACTATCGAGAAAGCCTACAAGGAAGGATACAACAAAGTAAACGTGACTTTCGATAAGTTCTGCAAAAAAGGAACACTGACAGACTTTAAGAAACACGACAACTACTATGTAGCAGGACCTGTCGGTGAGTTCTACGAGGTACCGGAGAACGGAGAACTGAAACATGATGTATTTAGCGATGCGAAGTTGCCGCAGCGACAGCTGAAAACATACGGTCGCCAGTTCACACTGTCCAGAAAAGCCTTCGTGGACGATGACATCAGCCTTGTAACATCCGTTCCGGCCAGATATGCAGCAGCCTCAAGAAGAACCCAGAACAAACAGGTATTCGAGATCCTTCTGAAGAACCCGGCCATCTACGATGGAGCTCAGCTCTTCGGAACAGCTCACAAGAACCTTGTTAAAACTGGTACCGGTGTCACCCAGGAAGCTATGCAGACGATGATTATGGCACTGGCAAACCAGCGTGACCAGTTCGACCAGGCAATCGTGATCAATCCGCGCACCATCGTCGTTCCTTCTGGCCTGAGCTTCGACATGTACACACTATTCAACAGCCCGTACATCGAAACAAAGGATAATACCCAGGCAGTAAACCCGCTTTACAACTACCGCGGAATGCTGGAAGTCGTAGAGGACCCGACCATCAACACACTGTGCGGAGGTATGGGAAATATCATGCCATGGTTCCTGTTCGGTAATCCTTCAGACTGCGACGGAATCGAGATCGACTACCTGAATGGCCAGGAAATCCCGACGATCAGAAGAATGGAAGCTCCTGGACAGCTTGGATTTATCTGGGATATCTACCTCGATTGGGGCATCACCGTAATGGATTATCGTTCCATCGTCAAGAACCCGGGCGTCAAAGTCAGCACCAAGCTGGAACTTGCGTAAGAAAGGAGGACATAGAACATGAATAAAGCAGCATATCACCAGAGAGGTGAAACTCTTGACTATACGAATACCGGATCCAGCGCAATCGAGGCAGGCACTATTCTGACAATCGGAAAAAGGATCGGAGTAGCATCTACCCTGATCCAGCCGAAAGCGCTGGGCGCTGTGGACGTTGTTGGTGTATTCAATATGCCGAAGACATCCACAAATGCGATCACAATGGGAACACCGGTGTATTTCGACGGAACCGGAATCACAGAGACCGCATCTACAAATGTCCTGGCGGGCTACGCAGTGGCCGACGCAGCCGCAGGCGCTAAAGAAATCCTTGTAAAGATCAACGCATGAGGCTGATCGCAAAGGTTCCGATCCTGTATTTTGCACATCTGTACGAGGTCGGAGATGAACTGCCGCTTCAGGACCAGACCATGGTTGATGCGTGGCTGGAAGCAGGAACTGCAGAGAGACTGGAAGACGGTCAGCAGCAGAAAAAACCTGCGAAGCGGCCGAAAGCCAGAATGGCAACGGCCAGACCTGGACAGATCGGGATATCTACAACCGGAAACGAGGAAGACCTCGCCGGCAGAATTCCGGATTCTCCGGAGCGCCATGCATGAGCTTTAAGGACATAATCGCAGAAGATGTGCACCGAACATTCATGAACCCGGAAGAGTTCTCTGACATTCACAACCTGAATGGAGTTAATGTCCCCGTTCAGATTGACTCAAACGAGCAGATCGAGAGGGAGAAAAGATTCAACCAGCATATGGATGGAATCTACCTCAATCAGAAGCTGATCTATGTATCAGCGGAAGATTACAGGAAAGCCCCTGGGCGGTCGGGTATGCCAAAGCAGGGAACTGCACTGTCACTCGACGGAAAAATATACCGCGTGGCCGATGCAATCGACGAAGGCGGTGTGTATTCCATCACACTGGAGGCGAACAAAGCATGATCACATTTCAGGTAGACCAGGCCAGCCTGCAACATGTACAGAAAAAGCTGGGAACGATGCAGAGCAAGGCTCCGATCGTTATATCCAGAGCCCTGAACAAGACGGCGGTAAGCGCCAGGCAGAGACTGGCAAACAGAGCCCAGCAGGCATATACAGTCAAATCCGGAGGATTCAAAAAAGATATGCAGATCAAGAAGGCGTCGTCCGGAAACCTGGTGGCAGAAATCAGGTCTCAGGGCCGCCCTCTTAAGATCACAAAGTTTAAGTATTCAGCTCCGCAGTCCGGAGCCAAGGCAGACATCACAAAGAGTGGCCTGAAAGCCCTTGTGATGGGGAACATTAAGGCATTTAAAAGAAATGGCCAGATTTTCCAGAGACGCTCTGCTGCCAGGCTGCCGATTAAGGTGCTGTCGTCCAACTCAATCCCGAAAATGATTGGAAGCGAGAAGAGGGTGTACGGCATCGTGAAGCCGAATATCGAGAGTGACCTCCGGAAATACATGGAGGCGCAGATCAAAATGCTTGTGGGGTGATTGAATGACAAGAAAAGATTTGCAGGATGCCCTGGTTAAAGAAACCAAAGAGCTCCTGAAGGACGTGTGGGCCAAGAATTCACTTGGAGAAGACGTTCAGACTCAGGTGTTCCCACAGCGCCTGCCAGTTATGACTGAAGATGAAGACGATGAAACGAAGTTATTCCCTTACGCTATCGTTCGCCTGGGAGATGCAAAGACTGCCAGAGACGAAGACACATGGCACGTCACAGTAGACTGGCTCCTGGGAGTGTATGACGACGAACGAAAAGGCCAGGGGCATCTTCATATCCTGACGATGATCGAAAGAATCACAGACCGCTTCATTGCGGAGCCCCTGTTGGATCACAGATACAGGGCAGAACAGGACATGGAAACAGTTCTTCAGGATGAAGATACCTATCCCTTCTATTTTGGAGGGGTGGAAATAACATTTTCAATACCAAAAGTAGGAAGGAGAGACGAATACGCATGAGTGCAACAGAAAAAGCTGCCACAGCTGATGAAAAGGCACCTGTGGCAGTTCAGAAGGCCCAGCCTGAGGCCGAAAATAAGGCACAGGAGCCACTTATGTACGTCGGCCCTACAATTCCTGGAATCGCCATCCAGAACACCGTATACGAGCCGATTCCGGAGGCAGCCATGGAAGCTGCAAAAGGGCTCCCGGTTTTCCTTGATCTTTTTATTCCAATCATGAAATATCCCGATGCGGAACAGCAGATCAGGAAGGGAACCGGACGATTATACAGCGCTTTCACAAAAGCACTGACACTCAAAAATAAAGGAGGAAAAGCAGAATGATTAATCATGGAATCAAGATCAGGGAAGAAGCTACTGCCCTGACCGCACCAGTTACTGGCGATTGCTCAGTGCCGGTCGTAATCGGTACTGCACCGGTAAACATGGCAGCAAACCCAGCGGCAGCAGTGAACGTCCCGATTCTGGCAAATTCTGCAGATGAAGCAATCGAAGCACTCGGATACATTGCTGATTTTAAAAATTACAGTCTTTGCCAGATGATGTACCTTACATCTAACGTGTACCAGGTTTCCCCAGTAGTTTACATTAACGTACTGGATCCGGCAAAGCACAACAAACCACTCACTGAAACAGAAGTCCAGGTCAATGACCTTCAGGCAGTGCTTGCAGTAGAAGGCGTCATTCTCGACGGCCTCTCAGTAAAAGCAGGAGCCGGCGGCACAGCCCTGGTCAAGGGAACCGACTACGATCTGGAATTCAATGAAGACGGACACCTTGTGATCAGCCTCATTGGTACCGGCGCTGGAAAGTCAGCCACATCTCTGAAAGTATCCGGAAAACAGCTTGACCCTTCCAAGGTCACAAAAGATGACATTATCGGAACATACAGCGCAGGAAAAGAGACAGGAATGCAGCTGATCAGACAGGTGTATCCGAAACTGAGCATCGTTCCAGGACTTCTGATCGCTCCGGGCTGGTCTCAGATTCCGGAAGTCGGCGTAGCTCTGGCAGCCAAGGCGGCAAACATCAATGGCGTGTTTAAAGCTCAGGCCCTCATGGATCTGGATACTGCAAAAGCAACCAAGTACACCGACTGCAAACAGGTGAAAGAAGATTCCGGATTCACATCTATATTTGGAGTCCCGATGTGGCCATGCGACAGGATCGGTGATCTGATCTTCGCAAAATCTGCAGTTATGGCTGCAAGGATTGCATATCAGGACGCTGAGAATGGAAATGTGCCGAGCCTTTCTCCGTCAAACAAGCTGCTCGGCGTTACCGGTCAGTGTCTGGCAGATGGCACTGAGGTCATCCTGGATCAGGATCAGGGAAACACAGTCAACTCATTCGGAGTATTAACTGCCATCAACCTGAAGGGCTGGAGAAGCTGGGGTAACTACACCGGAGCATATCCGTCCAGCGGAGATGCAAAAGACATCTGGATCGCTGTGCGTAGAATGTTCAATTGGCATGGGAACACATTCATTCAGACCTACTTTGACAAAGTAGATGATCCGATGAATACAAAGCTCATCGAGAACGTGGTCGATTCTGAGAATATCCGTACCGGAGCATACGCACCAGAATACTGGGCCGGAGCTTCTATGGAGTACAGAAAAGACGATAACCCGACAACTGATATCCTGGCAGGCAAGATGACATTCAGACAGCACATTGCGCCATACACACCGGCCCAGGAGATCAACAACGTATTGAGCTACGACACAGATATGCTGGCCGCAGCACTTGGAGGTGAATAAAAAATGGCAGCAGGACTGATTATTCCTGAACTCTTGAACCATTACAACGTGTACAACGATGCACAGAAACTGATTGGTATTTCCGGAGATGTTGAGCTTCCGGATTTTGAGGCCATCACAGAAACCATCGAAGGAGCCGGAGTGCTTGGAGAAATCGAAGCAGCGGCGACAGGACAGTTTTCTTCCATGACCGTAAAAATCCCGTTCAGCGTTCTGTATGAGGATATGTTTACAATCGTGAACTCTGCATCAGGAGTACAGCTGACTCTGAGAGGCTCCATGCAGTTTATGGATCCAACCACAGGAGTCACTGATCACTATCCGATCAAAGTAGTGATCCGCGGAAAATGCAAGAAATATTCCCTCGGCAAGATGACCAAGGGCAAAAAGATGGATCCAAGTGTAGAACTTGAGATTCTTTATATCAAGATCGATGTAAACAATAAGTCAGTGGTAGAACTGGACAAGGCGAACTTTAAGTACGCTGTCAATGGCGTCGATCTTCTCGAAAAAATCAGAAGTCAGTGCTAAATCACAGGAGGAAAGATAATGAGCAAAGAAGAAACAACCAAAATCGTAAACATTGACAAAGCCGGGGAAGATGCGCAGGATAACGACCTTTTAGTCAAACTTACGCGTACATACAACTTTGAAGGAACAGAAATCTCCGAAGTTGATCTTAGTGGCATGGACAACCTGACAGCGAATGACATGATCAGAGCTAACAAGGTTCTTCAGAACAGCGGAACAATCACTGCGGTTCCAGAGACAAACCTGGAATACGCCATGATCATCGCGGCAAGTGCAACTGGTACCCCGGTTGAGTTCTTCAAGGGTCTGAAACCTCGCGATGCGATCAAGATCAAAACAAAGGTCACGAATTTTTTCTTCGGAGAGGAATAGACCCCAGTGATTTGTCCGACCTCCGCAAGCTGTGCCTTGCACTGGCCTTAAATCTTAAGACAGGCCTGGATTACTTCATGGGCCTGTCAATCTTTGAGCTTATAGACCTGTGTGAGGACCTTCAGGAGGTGAGCAAACAACAGTGAGCGATTACAAGATTAATATCAAGATCGCGGGCCAGTTAGAGAAATCGTTTTCTGCGGCCATAAAAGCGGCAAAAACCGGACTGAAGGGTCTGAGCACGATCGGAAAGATCGGAGCAGCAGGGCTCGGAGCTGCCGGAGCTGCCATCGCTGCAGTAACTGCGGCAAGTGTTAAGACCGGCTCAACCTTCGAGGCGGCAATGTCGTCAACTGCTGCCACTGCAGGAGCCACAGCAGAAGAATACGACAAGTTAAAAGCAGCGGCCATGCAGATGGGCCGCGAGACATCCAAGACGGCCACAGAATCAGCCCAGGCCCTCGAATACATGAGTTTGGCCGGCTGGACGGTAGATCAGTCTATCGCAGGCCTGCCATCGGTTCTGAGACTTTCAGAAGCAACCGGTCTGGACCTGGCTAGGACATCTGACCTGGTTACGGATTCCATGTCCGCCTGCGGTGTCACTGTTGATGGCCTCGCAGATTACCTGAATATCTGCGCAAAGGCGAACAATAAATCCAACCAGACTGCAGAACAGCTCATGGAAGCCTACATCGGCGTAGGCGGAACCATGAAGAACCTCGGCGTGCCGATCACAGAGAGCGCAACGGCTCTTGGCGTAATGGCGAACAGAGGTATCAAGGGCAGCGAGGCCGGAAATGCCCTGAATGCGATTATGGTCAACCTGACATCCGGAGCCGGACAGGCAGGAACCATGATGGAGAAGCTGGGGCTCTCGGCATTTGACTCGGCCGGAAACTTCAAAGGCCTTAAGGGAACACTTACGGAGTTGAATACAAAGCTCTCCGGAATGACGCAGGAAGAGCGAAACGCCGCTCTCGCAGCGATCGGCGGAAAACAGCACGTCGATGCTCTGAATGACCTCCTGCAAGGCCTGAACACTACCACAGCAGACGGCGCGCTCGAATGGGACGCCCTGGCTAATGAACTTCAGAACGCAGACGGCGCGCTGGAGGATATGGCCAAAACAAAACTGGATAACTTGAAGGGCGACATGGCTATATTTCAGTCGGCATTACAGGATACTGGTATCAAGATCTATGACAACCTGAATAAACCTCTCCGAGCGGCTGTGCAGTACGGGACGCAGGAGATTTACAAGCTGTCAGATGCGCTTGTGTCAGGAGGTTTCTCCGGATTTGTCGGAGAAATAGGTTCAGTCCTGGCAGATGGTATCGTTCAGATTTCAGCCTACGGGCCGAAAGTAGTCAACATGGCTACTGCATTAACAACGAGTTTCCTGACAGGAATCCGGAATAATGCTGGAGCTATTGGAGATGGCGCGGCTGAGATCGGCGCCTCGTTTGTTTCCGGAATCATCCGGATCGTGCCAAGGGTTCTGCAGACAGGAACGCAGCTCCTGGATGAATTTCTGAAGGGAGTAGACACCAGGCTGCCGGAGCTTATGACGTTAGCAACTAAGGTCGTTGAGCAATTCAGCAGCGGAATCACGTCTCATCTGCCAAGTATCGCAAGTTCAGCCGTAAGTATAGCAACAACGCTGGCTCAGGGCCTGGGAGATTTTATCCCGGCACTGATCACAGCCGGAGCAGATGCTATCGTGGCCATTGCGGACGGACTGGCGGGAGGTTCTCCGGAGCTGATCACAGCAACGGAAGAAGCTATCAGCAAAATCATGGATGCGGTCGTTCAGGCGGCTCCGAAATTACTGCAGGCAGGGCTCACGCTCGCGCAGTCGATCGGAAAAGGACTGATGGACGGAGTAAGTAACTTCTTCACAGACCTCGGAAACGGAAACGCCAGTCTTTCACAGGGCGTGGCTGCATTTGCGCCACTGCTTCTGATCGGAGGCAAGATCGCGCCGGTATTCAAAAAAGCAACTGATGCGGTGAAAGCGTTCTCGCCAGCATTAAAAGGGCTCGGTTCCAAGGCAGGAACGGCCTTCCAGGTACTGGCAAACTTCCCGTCAATCGCAAAGCAGTTTGTTATTGATTCAGGAGGAATGAAGAACGCGATCGCATCGATTGCAAAAGGCGGTCTGAGTAAAATCGGCGGTATGTTTAAAGCAATCGCATCACCGGCAGGAATTGCAGTGGCAGCCATCGCGGTATTAACTGCAGCATTCCTGCATCTATGGAACACAAACGAAGGATTCCGGAGTGCAATCTCAGGAATCTGGAGCCAGATAACCAGTACAATAAGCAGTTTCGGACAGAGCATCGTCTCGTCGCTGAATGGCTTAGGCTTTAACTTTCAGAATATCACCCAGGTACTCTCCGCGGCATGGAATGGATTCTGCAGCTTGCTGGCCCCGGTTTTTGTCGGAGCATTCCAGCTGATCGCAGATACCATCCAGGCAGTGGCTGGAGTTATATCCGGAATCATTCAGACAATCGCTTCGATCATTCGTGGAGATTGGTCAGGAGCAATGCAGGGAATTCAGACGATCACGTCGTCTGTTTGGAATTTTATTCTGAACATAATCAACACAATCGGTTCAACGATTTGCGGTGTGATCAACGCATTCCTGAGTCTGATCGGAGTTGACTGGCAGGTATCCTGGGACAGTATCAAGAACGTAGCGAGCAACGTATGGTCTGGAATTCAGTCCGTTATTCAAGGCGGCCTGTCAATAATCCAGGGCATCATATCGGTTGTGATGGACGTGATCCATGGGAACTGGTCCGGAGCCTGGGAGACAATCAAGGGCGCAGCGTCTGCTGCTGCCGGTGCGCTTCCTGGTTTGGTAAGCAGCGGATTAAACCTGATGCAGTCCGTAATCACTGGAATCGGAAGTACCCTGGGGTCCCTTCTGGATTCAGGATGGGAGCTTCTGAAATCGGCGGCTTCCGCAGCTGTAGACGCGCTGCCTGGTTTGGTATCCGGAGGACTGAGCGCTCTCGGAAGTGCGATCTCAGCAGTTGGAAGTACCCTCGGCTCTCTGCTTGATGCAGGGTGGCAGGCACTGTCCTCTGCAGCGTCCGCAGCAGTCGATGCATTGCCTGGTGCAGTGTCCGGAGGACTGAGCGCCCTTGGAAGTGCGATTACTACTGTAGGAGGAACTCTTGGAAATCTTCTGGATTCAGGATGGGAGGCATTGAAATCGGCGGCTTCCGCTGCTGCAGATGCCATGCCTGGTCTGATTCAGGGCGGATTTAGCGCCATGACGACAGTTATCTCCGGAATCGGAGACGGTCTCGGTTCCCTGCTTGATGCAGGATGGGAGGCACTGAAGTCCGGAGCTTCAGCAGCGGCTGAGGCAGTCAAAGGCGCCTGGGAAGGCGTGAAGGATTTCTTCGGAGGAATCTGGGACGCCATTACCGGTGGAGGAAAATCTGCAGAAGTTTCAACACCGACAGTGAATACCACTGCGGCGCAGCCACAGCAGATGACCGTCCAGGTGGACACATCAGCCATTGAGGCGGCCAATACTGCAGTGCAGGCATTACAAGCAAGCATTGAGGCAGCAAAGACCTCCATGACAAGTATGGGAACCGGCTTCACTGGTTTGTCAGCAACGATCACATCACAGCTGACAAGCGTACAGTCCAGCATCACCACAAGTACAACGTCATGGAGCACATCTGTACAGATGGGAATGACGCTCATGCAGACGGCCATGCAGACCGGAATCACGACAATGAGGTCAACACTTCAGACCGGATTCACAAGCATGGGAACAACGTCCATGACCTCATTCACTCTGATCACAACAGCGGTTAGAACCAGCATGACACAGTGCGGAACGATCACGACCGCGACAGTAACTACAATGACAGCAACCATAACTGCAGGAACCACTCAGATCCAGACAACAGTGACGGCAGGATGCACGACGGTAACCGCTACCGTTCAGTCATCAACGAGCCAGATTGTAAGTGTTGTACAGTCCGGAGCAATGATGGCAGCCGCCGCGGTACAGGCAGGAATGAGCCAGCTTGTATCTGCAGTAAGCAGTGGATGCAGTCAGGCGCTCGGAATAGCCCAGAGCACAGCAAGCGGCATCTATGGAACATTTGCCGGAATCAGCCTTTATGGCGCCGGCGTGAATATGATGTCTGGCCTGGTAAATGGTATCAATGCTATGCGTGGAGCTGTTATGGCAGCAGCGGCAAGCGTGGCCAGCGCAGCATCCGCAGCAGTCAACAGCGCCCTGAAGATTCACTCTCCATCAAGGGTCATGGTGGAATCCGGTAAATTTACCGGCCAGGGTCTTGTAGTAGGTATGCAGGATATGCGCGGAGCCATTCAGGCAGAAGCGCAGAGATCACTGGCAGCGCCAATCCAAGACGCAGCATCGCCTGGAACTAAGAGCCTGGAGATGCCGACGTTCAACAGGAGTTCGGTGATCAGAGAAACTATTCAGAACTTTACCGGCGGCGGAAACGACAAGCCGGAGAAAGACCCGAAAGATTCAAACCCAACCTTCGTATTCAGTCCGACCTATCAGTTCAACGGAGACGCTCCGGATAAGAAAGATATCCAGGACGCGAACCGCATGAGCCAGAGAGAGTTCGAGAAGATGATGAAGGAATACCTTAGAAATAAAGGCAGGGTATCATTTGCGTAAAGGAGGATAAGCGTGGACATCTATGTAACAAGTCAGGGCGACACATGGGATTCAATCGCATACGATCTGTTCGGAAGCGAAGGATACATGGGAATCCTGATGGATGCAAACCTGGACCTCCTGGACGTTCTTGTATTTTCGGCCGGTACCGTTATTCAGGTGCCGGAGGAAATACCGGAAGCAGTAGACGAAGATATGCCGTTCTGGAGACAGGACGACGGTAACGATGAATATGAGTATGACGAAGACGACGAGGAGGAAACAGAAGACTATGAGTAATCCGAGGCAGGTTGCGGTCAGCTTATCTTTCAACGGAAAACGGGCAAAGACAAGCATGGCCAATTACATCAAGTCCCTTTCATATACGGACGTGGCATCCGGATCCAGTGATTCGCTGGACCTTACAATCCACAACGCCGATCTGAAATGGATCAGCTCCTGGTACCCGTCAAAAGGGGACAAGGTAAGTGCAAAGCTCACCTTTAAGAACTGGCTGACGGACGGACAGAACAAAGTCCTAAACTGCGGATCCTTTGTTCTCGATACAGTCAAATTCACTGGCGGACCGCTGGAAGCTACCATGCAGGGCCTGGCGATTCCGTCGAATTCATCATTCAAAGTCCGGGAGAGAACAAAAACCTGGAAAAAAGTAACTATAAAACAAATCGCAGCAGAGATCGCAAAGCGGTACAAGATCGGTCTGAGCTATGTAGCTTCAAGTATCAGAATTACATCAATCGAACAGAGCAAGAAAACAGATTCTGCATTTTTGTATGACCTCGTAAAAGATTACGGTTTATCTATGAAGGTTTTCCGGAATAAGATCATTATTTTTGACAAGGGAAGATACGAGAAGAAAGCAGCAGTAACGACCATACACCGGAATAACTTTGTTGATGATGACTGGGACTATTCAGATACGCTGGAAGGCACATACACTGGCTGCCGGATAACTTATAAGTCGGCCAGTAAAAAACAGAAGGCCCTCAGTACCTATGTGGGTCTGAAGAAAGAAAATGCCAAAGGCAGCCGTATCCTTCGTATCAATGAACAGTGCGACAGTCTCGCAGAAGCAAAGAGGAAGGGAGCCGCACAGATCAACCTGGCAAATGAGGAAGCAACGACCCTCACAGGCACGATTTTTTATAATCCGAAGGTCGTGGCCGGTGTGACTGTTACAATCGCAGACCTCGGAAAGGCGAATGGCAAATATTACGTCGATCAGGTCAAGGTGGTTGTTTCAGACAGCAGGACCAAGCAGGAGATCACGCTGCATAAATGCAAAAAACGTATTGCAATTTAGAAGGAGGATATATGTCAGATTTAATCAGAGTCGGATGCGTATCCAAAATTAACTACAAGGAAGGCACGATCGAAGTTACCTATCCGGATCGGGACGATGCGGTAACAGATCCGTTCCCGGTGCTTTCATTTAACGATGAATATAAGATGCCGGATATTGGACAGGACGTCCTGGTACTCCATCTCTCGAACGGATCCGCACTCGGAATCGTCCTGGGACCGTACTGGAATAAGGACCATAAGCCAGCTGTGTCCGGAAAAGATGTCTATCGAAAAGAAATGGCGCAGACACCAGGCAAAGCCTACACGCAGTACAAAGACGGTACCGTCGAGCTGCGAGGTCCCGCTGTTCGACTCACCTGTTCTTCAGGGTCCATCACAGTAGCACAGCTTCTGGCAATGAAGAGCAAGGTTGATAACCTGTAGGAGGTGATGACCTGTGCCAAGCAAGACTCCGAAATGGGTAGGAAAGGTCACCACCAATAATGGACTGAATGTCCGGACAGGCCCCGGAACTAATTATGGAAATGTAAAAGCCTGGCCGTCTTTGGGAAAAGGAAACCTGGTTGATGTATGCGACACTGTAGGAAACTGGTACTACATCAGAATCGCCGGAAAGGTGTATGGCTACGCTTCCAAAACCTATATCACTAAGAACGGCGCGGCCAAGAAGTCCATCGGTAAATCTGCTTTAAAAAGTAAGAATACCAAGAACAATAAAAATAAAAAAGATAATAAAAAGAAATTAACGAAAGCCCAGGAGCTGGCCCTTAAGAAGAAAAAGGAAGCCGAGCAGAAAAAGCTGCAGCAGCAGAAAATCGATGCGTACAATAACAAGATTAAAAAGAAAAGTAAGATCGGGAATTTTGGCGAAACGATTGTTTTCTCAGTCAGCAGCAGTAAGATCCTGACTCCGAAGGATATGAAGAGGACTGTAAGCGCCAGGTGGGAGCAGCACAAGATCCTCGGAAAAGCGCCGAAATCAGAATTCGTCGGACAGAACGCTCCGGAAACAACAATGACCGTAGTGTTATCCGCAGAGCATGGAGTAAAGCCTCGATCTACGCTCGGAAAAATCGAAAAAGCAATCAAAGCTGGAACGGTCAACTGGCTGGTAATTGGCGGGAAATTCGTTGGGGGCCGGAAGATGTACATTTCTTCCTGTTCAGAAACCTGGGATGAGATCTGGAACAAAGGGGAACTGGTAAAAGCAACCGTAAACCTTACCTTTGTGGAATACACATAAGGAGGTGATCGCATGGCATATGTTGGACTGGCCACGATCAAGGCCAGCGGAGACATTGACTATGAAGAACTGGAGGCATACGACGAACAACTTCAGTGTCTGATATCTACAGTGGAAGGCACGCTCCCAGGAAGCAGGGGATTCGGTCTTGATCCAGACATTACAGACAAGACACCGGATGACGCCCTGAACCTGTTCGCTATGGACCTTCAGGAAAAAGCGGAAAAGTTTATTCCCGGCATTGGAATCGCAAATGTATCTGGAAAAATGAACGATTCTTCACTTGAAACACAAATCTACATAGAAAGGAGGGATATGGAATGATCAAGGAATTAGAGATTCTTCCAGATGTCAGTTTCATAGGAAACACAACTCTGGAAAGCATCGAAGCTGAGATGAAAAGCGACTATGAAAAGAAATACAACGAGGTAACCGGAGAAAGCCTGGTTCTGGCCAGATCAGATCCGGCAACGCTGATTTTGTATGCATGCGCGGTTCAGTTTTTTCAGGGATTCAAGTATATCGATAAGGCCGGCAAGATGGACCTTCTGAAATACACGCAGGGGGACTACCTGGACCACGTCGCAGCTATGAAGGGAATCGCCAGAGAACCGGCCAAACCGGCCAGGGCCATGGTTCGTTTCACTCTTTCAGGAATTCGTCCGGAGACCGTAGAAATTCCACAGGGAACACAGGTCACAGACGGAGAAATCTACTTCGAAACGGAGAAATATGCGGAGATTAAAGCCGGAGAAGAAAAGGCAGATGTCGAATGCGTATGCCTGGTTTCAGGAGTTGACGGAAACGACCTGCAGCCTGGCGAGATTGATACCCTGGTAAATCCGATTCCCTATGTGTCCAGCGTGGCCAATATAGAGAAGACGGCCGGCGGGGTGGATATCGAGGACGATGACAGCATGAAGGGACGTGTCTACATAGCACCTTCTAAATACTCGGTAGCCGGTCCGGAAGATGCATACAAATACTGGGTCAAAACCTACAACGCAAGTATCTCAGACGTACTTGTTAAGAGTGACAATCCGGTGGAAGTTATCATCGAATTCATCATGGAGAACGGAGAGCTGCCGACGGAAGGTATCATCCAGGGGCTGCAGATTTATTTGTCAGATAAACAGATTCGACCGCTTACCGACAAGGTAAAGGTCAAAGCGCCAGATACAGTGGACTACAAGCTCGATGTGAAATATTACATCAATACCAGCGATCTGAAGCGTGCTGACACGATCAAAGCCAATGTGGCTGCTGCCGTAGATCAGTACGTTATCTGGCAGAGAAGCAAGATTGGCCGAGACATTAACCCTTCACAGCTCATTCAGATGATGGTGGCCGCAGGAGCTAAGAGGGTAGAAGTCAAGCTGCCAGTTTTCCAGGTTGTCGGAGCTACCAACGTGGCCAAGCTGGTGAGCCAGAATGTGGCATACGGAGGTATCGAAGATGATTAAATTCACAGAAGGCGGTCTCATCGATATCTGGCCAGAAAAGGATCCGGAAATCCAGGCTCTCAGCTATGCACTCCAGCAGCAGTTCAAAAAGCTGAAAGCCTACGCAGACAAGACTCAGTGCTACAGCGATGTGGATGACCTGGATGAAGACATCCTGGACTACTTTGCAGTTGAGATGCGAAGTATGTACTATGAGCAGAATCTGGAGATCGAGAGGAAGCGAGAAATCGTTAAGAACACTCTGAAATGGTATACCTACGCAGGCGTGCCGGCAACCGTCGCAGAGATGGTCGGGGTAGTCTTCGGATTCGGAAAAATCGTGGAGTGGTTCGACTACGATGAGCCGCCATTCACACCTGGAACCTTCGACATCATCACATCGGCGCGGCTGACTCCTGATATCATCGATCAGCTGAACGCGATGATCCAGAAGGCAAAGAACGTCCGGTCACATATCCGCCGAGTAACGATCATCCGAGATGTACACTCAGCAATGCACCTGGCTGCCTTTCAGACGGCCGTACAGGAGTGTACCGTTCTGAATATCATCCGAGAGGATAAAGAGGCAGGACAGGCCACATACGCAGCCACAGCGGCAGGCACGAGAGACAGAGACAGCTTCGTACTCAACACGACATCCGGAGACGTACAGACAGCTCAGACAGGACGTCAGGGCGCCATTGGTATCGTGGATAAGGCAAGAGGTACAGAAGTCTATAACACTCTGCAGACAGATGCCGGAATCCAGGCTGGAAATCACCTGGCAGCGTTCGGATCCGTAACGGACAACCGAAGCTGCGTAACAAATGAGGCTGCAGGAAATACTGCAGCACACAGTGCAACCACCGTCGCCCAAAAGGGAGACGCCCACAATATCACATCATTTATCAAGGAGGAAAAACACTAATGTTAATGTGGAATCCCAGTAAATTAACAACCGCAGGAAAAGCCCTCCTGGCAAAAGCCCAGGCAGGACAGACAAGCATCCAGATCACCAAGGCACAGACTGGATCCGGTTCTTATTCTTCCGGAGAAAACATCGAGAGCAGAACAGCTCTGAAGACTCCGAAGCAGACCTTCCCGATTCAGAATAAGGTGATCAGCGATGCAGACAACACAGTGATCCTGAAGATTGCGATCACAAACAAGAGCGAGACAGAAACACTGAGCACCGGGTACGATATCACTGAGTTTGGTATCTTCGCCCAGGATCCGCAGAAGGGAGAAATCCTTTATTCCATCGCTACTGCATCCACAAGCGATTATATGCCGGCATACAACGGTGTGCTTCCATCAGTGATCAACATGAGTTACTACTTGGAAGTTTCAAACGCTGAGAATGTAACGATCAACAGTGCCGGAGCTCTGGCTCTTCAGGCTGATCTGGAAGCCCTGGAAGCAAGAGTAACCACCATCGAGAAGAACAAAGTGGAACTGCTCGGAGTAAGAAGAAAAGTCAGCGCCAGCCCTTCCACCTGGGAACGTATCGGGGACGCTGTCGGCATGATCTGCAAGGCAGCAGTTGGAAACGGAACTGTTCAGAATGACATGATGAGTCACTATCCATTCAATGAAATGCGTCCATGTAACCTGGCAGAAGACAGGACTGTCAACGCATACCTGGGAGACGCAACCTTCCAGTGGGATGGCACGAACGGGGACGTTATGCTGGAAGTGCCGATGACATACACCGGCCGCTGGTTTGAAACAGACGCGGATGGCGTGAAGTGGGAATACAGAGCTGTATCTTCCGCACAGATCGGACACCTTCACCTGGATCACCTGTTTACAGATGGCGCTGATCGCAGAATTTCCGAAAAGGTATACATCCCGATCTTCCCTGGCTCCATTGAAACAGTTCAGAGATCAGTGAAGAATAGCCAGGGCACCTATGATCTTAAACAGGTAGATATCCTGAGATCCAAAGCAGGAGTTGTGCCGGCACATAACAAGACACGCGGACAGTTTAGAACCTTATGCAAGGCCAAGGGAGACAACTGGTATCTCGACGACGTATGGGCTATGCATTTCCTGGATACCTGCTTCCTGGTAATGTTTGCAAACAGCAACGCGCAGGCTGTTCTCGGATCCGGACGTACAGAGTTCCCGGAGGACGGAACAAAGGGTCTGGCTCTTCAGGAAAGAACCGGCAACTATATCACTGTTGCAAAGGACTACGGAAACCGTTTTGCAGTCGGACAGGCAATCTCTATCGGCGCCGGCTTATGGAGCCAGAGCCTGGCAGCAGACCGTCTGGTAACTAAGATCGAAGATTCCACCGAAGTAGATAACGCAGTATGCGTATATTTCGACGGCGATCCGGTAGCAATCACATCAACCAGTGTTCTGTGGTCTTCTATTCAGCCTACCGGTGCAACTATCGGAATGGCATCACCAAACGGCCGCGTAGAGGGCAAAACAAACGGAATGAGCGCGATCCGTTTCCTCTGGATTGAAGACTGGTACGGAAATATGTGGCAGTTCAGAGACGGAGATAACATTCAGAAGTACCAGCATTACTACTGCAATGACAGAAGCGCATATGCCGACAAGGTATATGATGGCTCATATTTCAAAGTCGGATATGTAGCAGGTACCGCCGAAGGCTATGTGAAAACATTCGGTTTCGATCCGGAATGGCCGGAAATTGAAATCTGCACAGAAAACGGAGCGTCCAGCAACACCTATTTCTGCGATTACTATTATGCCGCCGAAGGCGGAGAAGTGGTCCTCTCGGGTGGTGGCGTGGCCTACGGCACGCGCTCGGGCCCGTTCAACCGGGACTGCGCCTCCTCGGCTGGGGGTTCGGGCTGGAGCATCGGCGGTCGCCCTCAAGCTAGAAAGTAGCCATTTCAAGGGGGACCGGGGGACTTTTCTCCCCCGGAGCTTCCGGCAAAGGAACCGTAACACATGCATGCCGGGAGCCCTCGCCCCTGCGAGATTATGTTCCCGATATAAACGTCGGAAACATAATAAGAAGTAACTTGTAAATATATGGGGATAAAGGAACGCGCGATCGGTGGTCATCTCGGGTGGTAACGTGAACAACGGCACGAACTCGGGCCCGTTCAACCGGAACTGCAACAACTCGGCTGGGAATTCGAACTGGAACATCGGCGGTCGCCCACTTTGTTAATAATCTCATTTTCGACATATTTCTCAATTTTTGGTTTTTATAAATATGTCGTTCCTTTATTCGCTGGCCATAGAGCCACCGCCATGCAGAGTCATGGTGCCGCACCGCTTGGTGAAAATGGGCCGTAAATGGCACCGGTTAGTAGCATGATCGAAAGCCGGTGAGGCTAACAAAGAGATTAAATATACCAATGATAACTGAACCAATAAAATTCACAAAGAGAATCGGTCATCTCTTCGAGAGAGTGGTGGACCTGGATAATATCAAGCTGGCGATCAGAAACGCAGCGAAGCGCAAAAGTGACCGGCCATCAGTCAGAAGGATTCTGCTGGACGTCGATAAATATGCAAAGAAGCTGCAGGAAATCCTGATCACAGAGAGCTGGGTACCCCATGCATACCACATCCGAGAGATCAACGATGGCATTAAGAAAAAGAAACGTATCATCGCAGTACCACGCTTCTTTCCGGATCAGTGCATTCATCACGCATTTGTCCTGGTATTTAAGGAAGTCGTGGAGCATGGCTCCTACGAGCATAGCTGCGGATGCGTGCCAGGGAAAGGAACCGACGGAGCCCGAAAGGTTATAAAGCGCTGGGTTGTAAACGATCCAAAAGGGACGAGCAAAGTCGCTGTCCTGGATGTGAAGCAGTGCTATCCGACGCTGCCACATGAACAGCTCCGTCTGAAGCTGGAAAAGCGTATCAAGGACCGGAAGTTCCTGCGGCTTGCCTTTAAGATTATAGCCAGCTATCAGCAGGCCATGGCAAACAAGACGCAGCTGCTGCCGGAAACTATCGCAGTCGGAATTCCCGTCGGCTTATACACGTCTCCCTGGTTTTTAAACTTTTTCTTTCAGGACCTGGACCACCTGATCGCAGAGAAGTGTGGCCTCAGTCATCTCGTAAGATACGTTGATGATATGGTCCTGTTCGATAATTCAAAGAAACGACTGCACGCAGCGATCAGAACGGTCGGAGATTATCTGCAGCATATGCAGATGAGACTGAAAAGCACCTGGCAGGTGTATCACTTACGGATTCGCCCGCTTGACTTCTTAGGGTTCAAGTTCCATGCGAACGGAAAAATAACCCTCCGGAAGTCAATCCTGTACAGGATATCCCGCAAGGCCAGGACGATAGCACGAAAGGGCTATGCTTTAGTAACCAACGCCTCCGGTATGATCAGCTACAAAGGATACATGGATCATTCAGACTCTACCGGATTCTATGAGAAGTGGGTCCAGCCGTTTATAAATTTCAAAGTATTGAAAGGAGTAGTAAGCAATGAAAACAGAAAGCAATGTAAAGCCATCTGTGCAGCTTGAAATCGAAGCCTTCCCGAAGAAGGAAGGAGCAGTCTGCACTGTAATCCTGTATGACAATGTCGCCGGTCCATTCACAAAAGACAACGGCGCCGATCAGGAAGCATCTACCTACTTCACCTATGACCGGTACGAGGTAGAGACCTACTACAGAGAAGGCCTGGAAGACAGCGTCCGGAGTTCCTTTGATGCATGGCTTCAGAAAGCCAAGGAATCTGAAGAAGCTGGTGATCCGCTTACTGAGATCGAGATTCTGCAGCAGACCGTCGAAACACTGACAGCCGCAAACAAGGAACTCAGCAGCACCGTAGATGACCTGGTCATCGCATCCCTGGGAGGTGATCTTTAATGCATAGCGCTATGTACGAGAGACTCAAGAGATTATATCTGACTGATCGCCTGACAGACGCAGCCCTTCAGACTGCAGTCAAGAGAGGATGGATCACCGATGAAGAAAAAGAAGAAATCATCGAAGAAAAGAAAAAGACTGCAGAGTAACTTCATATGCAGCCATATCGATGAAAGGAACATCTGCAGGCGCTCATATGAGCCCTGTACCGGGCTGCTGTGCCGCTTTCATGAATTCTGCGGAGAATGCCGCAGCTATCATATTCCGGCCAGCCAGGAGCCCTGCAGGAGCTGTATGAAAGGAGAAAGAGATGGTTGAAACATTGATCCTGGCAGCCGGGATTCCTTCAGCGGCCGTCGGTTTCTGCTTCTGGTTTCTGGAAAAGAAACTGGAAGCCAGGGCGGCCGCGGAGAAAGAAGAACGCCAGCGCCGGCAGAAAGCATTCGATGAGAGAGAGAAGAAACAGGAACAGCTGCAGCTCGTTGTGATCAACAGCGTGAATGCCTGTATGTCTCTTTCAGAAGCTACGGCCAGAGCAGTACAGAGAATCCCTGATGCGCACTGTAACGGGGACATGCACGCGGCCCTGGAGTATGCAACGAATGTAAAACATAAGCAGAAAGAGTTCCTGACAAAACAGGGAGTCGAACATATTATTTAAGCAAAGGAGGAAATGACATGAAAGGTATTAACTGGACAAAGAAACTGACAAGCCGGAAGTTCTGGCTGTCCATCGCGAACTTCGTGACTATGATGATCGTGGCATGCGGTGGAACAGAGAACCAGGCGTCCCAGGTAGCTGCGCTGATCATGGCCGGGGCCACAGTGATCGCATATGTGATCGGGGAAGGCCTGGCTGATGCAGCAGGAGCAGCTCCGTCCATCGATGGAACTGAGGTCCTTCCTGGCATCGGCGTAGATGACACTGAGGAATAAGAAACAGAGGGCGGCACTGCTGCCCTCTGTCAGAAAAGGAGGACCAGCATGGAAATCAAAGGAATTGATGTCTCTGCTTGGCAGGGGCAGATTGACTGGGATAAGGTAGCGAGCTATGGGATGGATTTCGTCTTTATTCGAATTACAGAAGCAGGCAACGTGATCGATAGCTGCTTCGAGAGAAACTTCTCCGGATGTAAAAAGCACAATATCCCGGTCGGAGTATATAAATACAGCTACGCCATGACGATCGCAGAGATTCAGAGCGAAGCCAGGAAGGTCGTATCCGTCCTGAATGGAAGGAAGCTGCAGTATCCGGTATGGCTTGACCTGGAATACAATAACCAGAGAAGCATCGGAGCTGAGAGTATCCACAAGATGGCTGATGCTTTCAGAGAGATCGTAGAGGCAGCAGGTTACAAGTTCGGCATCTACTGCAACGTGGACTGGTACATGAATGTGATCTGCAGTCACCTGAAGAAGTACGATTTCTGGATCGCAAGGTATCCGGCCAACGATAACGGATGGCTCCAGGAGAGACTCCGGCCAGACTTCGGCGTCGGCTGGCAGTACAGCTCCAAGGCCAAGATCCCTGGTATCAGTGGAACCGTAGACCGGAACGTCTTCTACAAAGATTATTCCGAAAATGACAAGGGGGAGCCAGAAGTGAAGAAAACAAAAGAACAGATCATTCAGAACATCCGGAACGATGCGGTAGAGTTTGCGGTCGGAATCGCAAATGATAACGATCACGGATACAGCCAGAGAATCCGGAGTTTGTATGAAATCAATGTACCAAAGTCTTTCGATTGCAGTTCGCTGACTCTGACTGCCTACTACTACGCACTCATGAAGAACGGACTGACGCAGCAGGCGCGGTACCTGAAGGAGCACTGCAGCTACACCGGCAATATGCTAGAAATGTTAAACTGTGGGTTTGAGGTCGTGGCTAAAAATCAGACAGCGCATGCACAGATGATCAAAGGCGATCTGGAGCTCAACACTACACATCATGTAGCAATGGCGATTGGTAAGGACAACATTGTCCATGCCAGAAGCTCCGAGGGAACGACGGACACAAAGGACAACTCCGGAAATGAGATCAGAACGCAGCCGTGGTACCTGTACAGTCATGGCTGGACGCACCGTCTCAGATTCACTGGAAAAGGAATCGACTTCTCCGGTCTCGTAAATACGAGCGGAAGCAAGCCAACAAAGAAACCAGAAGCTGTGACACCGGAAACAACTACGAAAGGAGCTGGCTATATGTTCGAACCTGGACTCGTGAGACTTGGATCCACAGGAACCTCTGTCCTTCTGCTGCAGGAAATCCTGCGTGCAAGAGGATTCAGGGGCAAGAATGGAAAGGCCCTGAGCTTATCCAGAAAAGCAGATGAGAACACCATCTATGCACTTAAGGCTTACCAGAAATCCAGAAACGGAGTTCTGGCCGTAGACGGAGAGTGCGGAGAAAAGACCTGGAAAGATCTGATTGCAATTTAATATGGACAAAAAAGAAAGCCTGGGAGCTGAGCTCCTGGGCTTTCTAGGCGTATTAGACTGTTATTGTCAATACTCATAATCAATGCATTCATCTAATTCAGAATAATATTCTCCATCAAATCCTTTTCTCATTAACTTCTCCCAACAAGAAGAACATACAAGTCTAAATGTTATACCATGGCAATCTCTTGTAAAATTCATATTGCTTCTCTCGGTTTCCTGATTACAGCAAGGACATATTCGAATATCTCTTTCTATCTGTCTATTCATACAACTCCTCCTTCCACGATTTCTAATGATTTTTTATAGGCATCCAGCCGGCACTTGCTTGAAAATTCCAAAGCTGTTTTTCTATTTTCCATCAGCTCTAATCTAGCTTTCGATTCTTCTTTTTTCAATTGATCTATAACTTTATCCACATCAAATACTGTCGGCTGTTTATCAATCAGTTCAGTCAAAGCAATTGCTTTGACTGGTGGATAATTATGTGCAATCATCATCGCTGCAACCTGATCTTTAAATTTATCAGCATTAATCAGTCTACTCATTCAATTACATCCCTCTTTCTTCATAATTTCTTTTATGCATTTATCGCAGTAGCAACCTTCCTGCCCCTGTATCTCGTACAAAAAGCACATCCAGTGCCTGTTCCAGATTCCTTTATCGTCACATCCTTTGCAGCTACCTTGCCCGTTTCCTTCACATCGTATTATTTTTAACATTTATTCAGTCCTCCTGTTCCACATGTTAATTCTCCCAAAGTTCAATATCGTGAATTTCAATACCGGATCCGAATTGATCTTTTGCGGCCTTTCTGGCCTGCGCTTTTGTATCAACATAAGCTCTGACCACATTCCAGGCGCCACCAGGATAACTCCAGGTTACTAAATATACTTTGTTTGTTTTTCTCATAAAGCTGCTCCTTTCTTTGGATAATAATGTGTGATTCGCGATCGGTTTTCAAAGTACATAAACACCGACGCAGGCTGGCCGGTTTTGTCTGCAACGCCCTGAGCGGCCAATGCCGCCTCCCGCTGGTCACTGGTTTCCAGAAAGAAATCGCCGGGTCCCCAAACATGATAGGTAGCTGCCATGAGCAACGCCTCCTTCCATTTTTTATGTTTCGCTTTTTTATAATGAGGGGTGACAGAATCATAGTGGGAGAAGTCCGCGGCGGAGAGGCAATGGATATGCTTCAGGCATTGAATACAGGGCATGAAGGGTCGCTGTCTACTGCCCATGCCAATTCTGCCAGGGATATGTTATCCAGACTGGAAACAATGGTTCTGATGGGCGTTGATCTTCCATTGGAAGCAATCAGAAGACAGATTGCTTCCGGAGTGGATATTCTGGTACATCTGGGAAGAATGAGGGATAAATCAAGGAAATTGCTGGAAGTAACTGAGGTGTGCGGCTTTGAAAATGGAGAAATCCGTATCCGGCCGCTGTATCAATGGCAGGAAGGGAAAGGTCTTGTAAAGACAGCATCCCTCCTTCATGTGGAAAAACTGGAAAGAGCGGGGATTGAACTATGAAAGGGAAAGAAAAAGAACAGCTTTATCAGAAACGTAATTATGATCATTATCATTTTTCTATGAAAGAACTTCTGAAATATATGGGACAGGCACTGGCGTTGTGCATAATGGCAGATTATCTTTTTTACAAAAGTAAATGGGTGTTGCTTCTTATGCTTCCCGTTCCTGTGTTTTATCTGAAATGGCAGAAAAATCGTATGATCAGGGAAAGACGGAAGAATCTGAATTATCAGTTTAAGGATGCACTTACTTCGCTGAGTGTTGCGGTTCAGGCTGGATATTCGGTGGAAAGCGCGGTAAAAACCTGTGTCAGAGATTTGGAGAGACTCTACGGAAAGGGAACGGATATTGTGGAGGAATTTCGCTATATTGAAAGCCAGCAGCATATCAGTGTTCCGCTGGAAGAGCTGTTTCTGGATCTTGGAGAAAGAAGTCAGATAGAAGATATCGAAAATTTTGCCTCTGTATTTTATACAGCCAAGCGTACAGGTGGTGATATGAACCGGGTAATTCAGAAGGTGTCTCGTATGCTTGGAGATAAGATTGACGTTAAAAAAGAGATAGAGGCTACACTGGCAGCAAAGAAGTCAGAACAGATGATCATGAGTCTTATGCCTGTGGGAATTATCCTGTACTTGCAGATGACTTCACCGGGCTTCTTAAGTGTTCTTTATGGAAATCCCTTTGGAATTGCAGCAATGAGTATCTGTCTTGTCATTTATGCTGCGGCATACTGGCTTGGCAGAAGGATTGTAGATATTGAGGTGTGACAGTACAAATGTGGATACATGTTGTCATTTTTGTTATGATCCTGTGTGCACTGACCGGCTGGAAAAAAGGATGGATTCCATCTTACGGAATCGGAGGGAAGGATGGTATCAGACTTTTTGCGGTAGTAGCGATAGCCGGAAATCTGCTGGGCATGATCCTTACTTTGCAAAACGGTGGACAGGTGTATCCTCAGGGATACCGTCTGGAAAAGGAGGATACAGGATCATATGAGAAGGAATTTATGGTATCCGTTGACGGAGAAGAACCGGTCTCCATGTACATTCAGGTACCGGAGAAGGAATTGGAAGAGCAGGAGGAAGAACCGAAACAGAATAAGAAACTGACCAGAAAAGAACAGGCACAAAAAAGTATTGCAGAGGCAGTATCCCGGTATAACGAGCAGCGCAGTGATCCGGATTATTATTATCTTCCGGATAAGCTGAATGGAAAAAAGGTAAAATGGGAAAGTCCGGCAGACACTTCCGGAATGCTTCTGACAGGACTGTTTCTTATTGCGGCAATGGCAATTCTTGTGATGAAAGGGAGAGAAGAACAGGTTCAGCTTCAGAAACGGTATGAAGAACTTCTTATGGATTATCCGGGACTGATCATGAAATTTACACTTCTGGTTCAGGCCGGGATGACTGTAAGAAAGGCATTCCAGAAAATTTCTCTGGATTATGGAAGAAAGAGAAAGCGGAATCCAAGACCTGCGTATGAAGAGATACGGATTGTCTGCTATGAGATGGAAAGCGGAGTTTCTGAAAGTGAAGCATACAGAAGATTTGGAGAAAGATGTGGTCAGGCAAAGTATAAAACATTTGCCACGCTTCTTATCCAGAATCTCCAGAAGGGCAGCAGACAGATGGCTGATATGCTTGAAAGAGAATCAACCGAAGCATGGGAAGAACGAAAGAGAAAAGCACGTGTTCTTGGAGAGGCTGCAGCCACAAAACTTCTGGTGCCGATGATCATGATGCTTATTGTCGTTATGGCAATTGTCATGATTCCTGCTTTTATGTCTTTCTACGGAGAAACATGATAAGGTGCTGCAGTAAATTCTGTGCAGCGTAAAGGGTGCTTTTGGATATGGAGGGAAAAAAATGGGACAATTGATAAGACAGATAAAAAAGAAAAACGGACTGATACGAAGATTCGCAGAGGAAGAAGACGCTGTAGGTGTTGTGGAGATCATTCTGATTCTTGTAGTCCTGATCGGGCTTGTCATTATTTTCAAAGAGCAGCTGACCGAACTGGTGCAGAGCATTCTTTCAAAGATCGCCAAACAGAGTAATTCTATTTAAGATGAAAAGAGAAGGAGGTGTACTTCCTGTATGAAATATTGCGGAAAGGAAAGAGGAAGCATTACATTATTTCTTGCATTAATACTCAGTCTGCTTTTGTCTCTTGTATGTACAAGTATAGAATCTGTACGTATGGCATCGGCCAGAACCCAAATACTCAACAGTATGGATATCGGACTTTATTCTGTATTTGGACAGTATGACAGGAAACTTCTTGAGGAATATGATCTGTTTGCGCTGGATGGTTCCATGGGAGGCGGGCAGCTTAATCTCGCAAAGATCTGCGATAATCTGGAATCCTATATGAAACCGGTGTTAAAGCAGAACAGTCAGAAACTTGAACTGCATCAGAGCGGACTTACCGGTTACCGGCTTCTGACAGATGAGTGCGGAGAGGTTTTTTATCAGCAGATTGTGCAGTATATGCAGGAAACTCTTGGAAGTCAGGGGGTACAGCTCCTTCTCAACAAAATGTCTGATCGAGAGAGAAAAACAGAAGAGGCGGATCTGAAAGCGAAACAGGCGGAGACAGGAGGCTCCATCGACAGATATGATTCGGAAATGAATCAGGCTTCTCAGAAAAGCCGGCAGGCAGCACAGGAAGCTGAAAACAGGCAGCAACAGGAAGGACAAATATCAACCCAGCCAGCACCGACGCAGCCACAGGCTGACAATCCCATCAGTATTATAAAAAGAATTATGAAAATGGGAATACTGGAGCTGGTTTTGCCACCCGGACGGGAAATTTCCACCCGGACAGTCAGCAAAGACACAATGGTTTCGGGAAGACAGCTGCAACAGGGAATGGAGATGCCGGACGGAGTGACAGCAGATAGCAGTTATACTTCCGGGGTTTTGTTTCAGCAGTATCTGATGAATCATCTGGGAAATTACACAGATCCGTCAAAAGAAAGTCTTGCATATCAGATGGAATATGTTTTTGGAGGAAGAGACAATGATATAGATAACCTTAAATCTGTGGCATCAAAGCTCTTGTTCATCAGAGAAGGCGTAAACTTTGCATGTTTGATGGCAGATAATGTAAAAAGAACAGAGGCACAGGCACTCGCTGCAGCCATTGCGTCGGGATTTCTGGTTCCTCCGGCAGCGGTAGTGATAGAGTCTGCATTGCTTTTATGCTGGGCATTTGCGGAGAGCGTACTGGATGTGAGAGAACTTTTTGCAGGAGGGAAGATTCCCCTTGTAAAAACTTCCGCAGACTGGCAGATTTCGCTGTCTAATCTTTCAAGTCTGATGGAAGGACTGGATTCCATGCGGAAAAACAATGACCATGGATTGTCCTATGAGGATTACCTTCAGGTTCTGATATTGCCTGTTTCAAAGGAAAAGAAAGTGATGAGAGCTATGGATATGATCGAAGATGCGATAAGAAAGAAAGGCAGGGCAAATTTTTATATGGATTCCTGTGTTGTAGCTCTGGAGGCATTTGCGGAGGTAAAAGCAAACAGGAAAAAGGAATTTCAGGTGATACGTCAGTATTGTTATGAATGAATTGCTGAAAAGAGGTGTGAAAAGATGCTTTTACAGAAAGAAAAACAAAGCATTGAAGAAATCGGAAAAAAAGATAAAAAAATTTATGAAAGGAGAAAAGTCTCTCTAAGCAATATTTACGATCTTTTATTCCCCCAAAAGAGTCGGAAATATTTTCGGACAAATGCAAAAGAACATATTGGAGAAGTTTCTTCTGTAAAAGTATCTTTCTGCACCTCTTTTCGGGGAAAGATTAAGAAGGGAAGTCTGGCAGTAGAAACAGCACTTGTACTGCCACTGTTCTTCCTGGGAATGGTTACGCTGATTTCGTTTATGGATATATATAAACTGCAGACGGAACATCTGACTGCATTGTGTACGAAGGCAAAACAGGCGGGAATGTATGCGTATCTTCCGGGTGGGGACAGTGTTGATGATATTACGCTGCCGGATATCTACACGTATAAACCCTTTGGTGGACTGATACCTCTTCCGGATGTTGTAGTTTATAACCATGTAAAAGTCCATGCATGGACAGGAACCGAATTTCCTGACAATGGAGGAGAGCAGGGAGAAACAGAACCGATGGTTTATGTAACTGCCTCGGGCAGTGTGTACCATAAAAATCCGGGCTGCAGCTATCTGAATGTTTCATTAAAACAAATTCCCGGAAGTTCCGCAAAATCTGCATCCAATAAGTACGGGGAGCATTATTCAGCCTGTGAAATCTGCAGCAGGAATCAGAATCCGGCAGGAGTGGTATATGTTACGGAACAGGGAAACAGATACCATAATCTGGAGTCCTGCAGTGGGCTGAAACGTTCGGTAAGACTGGTAAAAGCTTCCTCTGTTTCGGAAATGGGAGCATGTAGCAGGTGTGGCTGAATTCTGCCGGAGAGATGTATATGGAGATGAATGGCGTAAAAGAAATATGTGTACTTGGATTTCTGGGAATAAATTCATGGATAGATATCAGAAAAAAGCAGGTTTCTCTTCTGCTGATCATAATATTTGCAGTCTGCGGAACTGTGTGGACAATATATAGCAGAAGAAATGTTCCGGAGGTTCTTATGTGCGTGGGGACAGGTTTTCTCTTTGTGCTGATCAGCATCCTTACAGAAGGTGCTGTGGGAATGGGCGATGGCTGGCTGCTTATGGCACTGGGGACAGTGCTGTACCCGGAAGAATTTTTTTCAACACTTTTTATAGGAATGATCTGCAGTGCAGTATGGTCCGGCATCATGATGATGGGATTTTGCAGAAAGGGAAGTACGGAAATACCGTTTGTGCCATTTCTGCTGGCAGGATATCTGGGAGGATTTTTGATATGAAAGATAATTTTTGTATAACAAATGAATACAGTATAATTCGTAAGGGAAGTTTTACAATCGAGACTGCCTGTGTCATGCCGTTGATCCTGCTGGTGTTGATGGGACTTATCTATCTGAGCTTTTTTGTACATAACAGGGCATGGCTGACAGCGGCAGCTTATGAATCGGCAGTAAGCGGGAGCATGGAAGGGATTAAGAAAAACGGAGAAATATATGATACTGCAAGGATGCGCAGTGAGGAGCTGGGGAGTATTGGCTTTTTCGGGGCGGAGAATTTAGGTACCCAGACAAATGTGGGAAAAGAAGTGCAGGTAACCTATGACCTGGACACGATCTCATCGTATGGCAATCTGAGCTGGCATTTGAGGACAGAAGGGAAATCCGCAGTGATAAATCCGGTGAAACATATCCGCAGACTGCGGGCGGCGCAGGCGGTACTGAGAGAAATGGGGGAATAGAATAGTATGCGGACAGAATATAAGAGGGATATGAATCATAATTATCTCATTGTCTATGGTGAGAATGAGATCAATACAGATTCCTATCAGGTAAGGATGCTTGCGGGAAATGTGATTCCCTCTCTTCTGAAGTGCAGGATACAGGGGATGGATGGCAGATTTCTTATCTATTTTGATATTACTTCGAAACAGGCGGTGAATGTGCTGTATGAAGAAAAGAAGATGGGAGTTGAAGATCTCAGGCTTATTTTCGGTGGTTTTGTAAAGGCTATGGAAGATGCGGCGGAATATCTGATCAATCCCGGACAGTTTATAATGTCGCCGGAATATATTTATACAGATATTGAAAAAAGACAGATTTATTTCTGTATGATGCCCGGATATGAGAAGGATATTAAAGAACAGTTTCAGCTTCTGACAGAATATATTCTGCCAAAAATAGACCATCAGGATCAGGATGCGGTAATCCTTGGATATGGAGTATATAAAAGAGCAATGGAAGACAGTTTTCATCTGGAGCATATTAAAGAAGAATTATATAAAACTCAGAGTTCAGATGTAAATGGGGAGAAGAAAGAAAAAATAAATGCAAAAAAGACAGAGCAGGAGATGGAGTTTGCAGAAGAAGAGACTTTCCCGGAAGATAATGAAAACCGGAATGAATTTGTAAGAGAAGGAGAAGATTCAAAAGAACCCGGCCGACTAAACCCGGTCGGTGTTATTGTGCCGGCTGCTGTTCTGATCTGTGGACTGGCAACTGCTATCCTGAAGGGATATCTGCCACATGTGGAAATGGAAACTATACTTGGTGTAATTGTTATAGCTATAGCGGGTATCATGCTGGGCCTGCGTATTATAAAGACAAAAAAAGTTTTGCATCTCCCGGAACAGGCGTATGCATCAGGAGAAACAGTGAGACACATAGAAAAAATAAGAAATATGCCATCATGGAATAAAACAGAAAAGAAAACATCAGGGAAAAGATCAGGATGGAAAGAAGCAGAAGGAAAAGTGTCAGAGCAGAAATGGGAGGGCAGATTATATGAAAACCTGTCCCAGACAGTGGAGAGAAATCAGCAAACAAATCAGAGTCAGCCGGTGAATGGGCAGAAAATGTCAGACTGTGGACAAAAAACTTCCGAATCATCCCGGATACATATGGACTATGGTGAAACAGTAGTACTATCTGCCGGAATAGTAAGCGGACCTGCAAGTCTGGTGAGCAAAGAACCGGGAGAACTGGCGACCATTTATCTTAATGAAGATCTGACTGTGATCGGAAAGCTGGAAACTGCCTGTGATGCGGTGATCAGCCTGCCTACCGTAAGCCGTATCCATGCAAAAATACGAAAAAAAGAAGAAAACTATTTCCTTAGTGATATGAATTCCAGAAACGGAACGTCTGTAAATGGAAGATTACTTCGTCCGGATGAGGAATATCAGCTTGAACCGGAAGATGAAGTGGATTTTGCACAGGCAAGATATATATTTCTGGAATAAATGTTTTTACAAAATACAGGAGGTCTGCTACAATTAGTAATGGTACATTGTTTTTGAGATAAAGAAACAGAAAAGAGGTAAAACTTGGAAGAACTGAAAAAGGCACCGGTTACAGTGCTTCTCATTCTGGCGAATATTCTTGTTTTTACTGCAGTGGAATTTACCGGAGGATCAGAGGATACCATGCATATGCTTCAGTGCGGAGCGGCATATACTCCCGCCATTATGCAGGGAGAATACTATAGGATCTTTACAAGTATGTTCCTTCATTTTGGACCGCAGCATCTTGGAAATAACATGCTGGTACTGTTTGTGCTTGGAGGCAGACTGGAGCGTACAGTTGGAAAACTGAAATATCTGCTGATCTATCTTCTGGGAGGAATGGGTGGAAATCTGCTGTGTCTGTTCCTGGAACTGGACAGTGCGGATTTTGCAGTTTCGGCAGGTGCATCCGGTGCAGTGTTTGCTGTGATGGGTGCAATGATCTATGCTGTGATCAGGGGCAGAGGTCATATTGAAGATCTTTCTGCCAGACAGGTAGTGATCATGGCTGCTTTTTCGCTTTATTTTGGTTTTACAAGCGAAGGAGTGGACAATGCGGCACATGTAGGCGGTCTTATCTGTGGATTCCTGCTTGCAGTTCTGCTTTATCACCCTTCGCAGCGTGCAGGATAACCGACCTTTATTCAGGGGATGTCGGCAGATAAATATAAAAGGCAGAACCCTGACCGGGAGTGCTGGAAACCCTGATCTGACCATGGTGTGCAGAGATGATTTCTGCTGTTACTGCAAGCCCGAGACCGGTTCCTTCCGGTTTATATGTAATGAAGGGATGAAAGATATTCTCAGTCTGCTTATGCGTCATACCACATCCGTTATCTTTAATACAGATGCAGATGCCGGAATCTGCAGGGGTGAGATTTACAATAATCTTTCCGCCTGGCTGATCGATGGCTTCACAGGAATTTTTGATCAGGTTAAATATGACCTGACGCATTTTTATCCGGTCAAGAAAAACAGGTGAAGAAGTATGTTCCACATGTATTTCCAGCCGGATTCCCAGATAGTCCAGAGTGTTTTTCTGACAGGATAAAACAGTGGTCAGAAATTCCGCGGGATTTACGGGAACAAGAGTAACTGTCTGTGCATGGCTGAAGTCAGAGAGTTCTTTCAGCAGTTCTTTTACATATTCAAGGTTATCCATAAGACTGTCCCATTGTCTGTAACTGCACAGTTCCGGGTGAGAGGAAGCCATCAACTGAAGTTCACTGTTGATCAGCGTGACCGGATTACGGATTTCATGTGAAAGTCTGGATAAAAGAAAACGAAAATCTTTTTCTGATTGTTTTGTTATTTCAATCTGCATATTATCACCTCAGGAAAAGTGTATCATTGTGAACTTTCAGCCGCAACAGATTTCGTCCTGAAAAATTCGCAATAAAACGACAAGTATTACTGATTATTGCAAATCAAAATCTTGAATTTTAAGAAAGAAGGATTTAAAGATGGAAAATTGTATTTTTTGTAAAATCGCTAATGGAGAGATTCCTGCTGCAACACTTTATGAGGATGAGAATTTCAGGGTAATTCTTGACCTGGGCCCGGCGAGTAAGGGACATGCGCTGATCCTTCCGAAATCGCATGCTGCCAATATTTATGAATTATCGGATGAAATGGCTGCAAAGGCAATGATTCTTGCAAAGAAAATGGCGACAGCAATGACAGCAGCACTGAAATGTGACGGATTTAATATTGTACAGAATAATGGCGAGTGTGCAGGGCAGACAGTATTTCATTTTCATATGCATCTGATTCCGAGATATAAAGGAGATCAGGTGGGAATCACATGGCACCCGGGTGAACTCAGTGATGCAGATAAAGAAGAAATCCTGTTAAAAGTAAAGGAGCAGCTGTCCTGATATTCTGATACAGCACATTACAAAAGATGGAGAATATAGATTTTGTAAGTATCTACAGGAAATACCGCTCGCGGGCGTTCAATATTGGAAAATTTATCCTTGGCGATGAAGATGAAGCAGAAGATGTCTGTCAGGATGTATTTGAGACTTTGTTTCATATGGGCCGGAGTGTGGATTTTTCAGATGAAAAGAAACTGGAGAATCTGATTGTCAGAATCAGCTACCATAAGGCATCCGATCATCGCAAAAAGGCCTTCAGGAAATATGAATATGCGAACTCAGATGCGATTCTGGAAATGACAGATATGCGGGTAAGAAAAGGTAATCGTGTAGATGAGATTGTTCTGAATCTGGAGGCAGCAGGATACCTGCAGTCGATATTTGAAAAACTGAGAGAAAAGAACAGGACAAATTATGAAATCTATGTCAGTGTAACGTTATATGACATACCAACGCGTCTCGTTGCCAGACATTATCATATCACAGAAAATAATGTGAATAACAGAGTCATGAGGACGAGACGCTGGCTTGCCAGGGAATATAAGAAAATAACCCGGTGATTACTGTTTATTTACGCAGTCTTCGATCAGCCCGGTGATTTTTTCAATAGAATTCATATGACTGCTTTCTGACATGGCATGAACATAGGACTCTCTGTTCTGGTACAGTTCGCGGATTGCGTTTAAAAGTGTGCTTTCTGTAATCTCTTCTTCCTCAAGTACCATGCTGAATCCCTGACGTTCAAATGAACGTGCATTGAGGATCTGGTCACCGCGGCTGGCATTTGCAGAAAGCGGGATCAGAAGATTGGGTTTTTTTAAAGCATTCAGTTCACAGATTGCATTGGCACCTGCGCGGGAGATAACGATATCAGACAGAGCAAACAGATCGGCAAGCTCCTGTTTAATATATTCATACTGTACATATCCTTTTGTGTCTTTGAGACTTTCATCCATTTTTCCCTTACCACACAGGTGGATAACCTGAAACTCTTTTAAAAGTTCCGGAAGGATTTTGCGGATATTTTCATTGACAGATGCAGCACCAAGACTTCCGCCGATCACCATAAGAACCGGTTTGTCATCTGTGAAACCACAGAATTCGCGGGCTGCCTCTTTACTTCCGTTTAATAATTCCTGACGGATAGGAGTACCTGTAAGTACTGCTTTGTCAGCAGGAAGACTTTTTACAGTCTCAGGGAAGTTACAGCATACTTTTGTGGCAGATGGAATGCAGATTTTATTTGCAAGTCCGGGAGTCATATCTGATTCATGAATGATGGTAGGAATTTTACGTCGACCGGCAGCGATTACAACCGGGACAGTCACGAAGCCACCTTTGGAGAAAACCACATCTGGTTTTAATTGTTTCAATAATTTTTTGGCCTCACCGAATCCTTTCAGTACACGAAATGGATCTGTGAAGTTTTTCAGATCAAAATAACGTCTCAGCTTTCCGGATGAGATTCCGTAATAAGGAATATTCATTTCTTCAATAAGCTTTTTTTCGATTCCATCGTAGGATCCGATATAGGAAATTTCGTATCCAAGCTCCTTAAGGCGTGGGATTAGAGCAATATTCGGAGTCACATGTCCGGCTGTGCCGCCGCCGGTGAGCACAATATGTTTCATAGAGATTCCTCCTGTTTTATTCTGAATAGTTACAACAATTCTATAAAAGACTGCAGGGAATATGTGAAATCCTGCGAAAATGTCCGGATTCATTATTTTATGGAATTGCTATACGTTACTATTTAATATGAACCCAGGGGGAGAAATTGTCAAGGAAAGTTAAATATTATGAAGAACAAAACAGATATACAGACAAAAAATCAGCAGATAGACAAAATACTTCAAGAGCAGTATGATGCTGAAACCAAAATACTTGAATCCGCATTGCTGAACGTAGCAGGCAAAACCTCATGGGATGAATTTCCGGAAGAATCCGAGGAGAAGATCCGGGCGGGGTATGATCGGCTGATCACCCGACTGAGAGAAACAGGGGATTTCAATGAAGCAGCCAGGGCTGAAAAGACAGGAAGCACCGGGGCGGCAAAGGAAAAACTTGAAAGTCTTGAGTATGACGGGAACAGGACTCACAGAATCCTGAAATCTGCAGCTGCCGCAGTGGCAGTAGTTATGTTGACTGCGCTGGTGGGAATGACTGCTATAGCTGACTATCGATATCCGGATAAAAATACGCAGACATATCAGAAGACATCCGTTTTTGAAAAAAAATAAAAAAATTTTATTTTTTTGTGTGATATTTGCCGATTTGATTCGCATAGTATATGTAATGAAAGTTTGCGAAGCAGAAATCCGGCATTTTATTCTTCGGATAAGTGTGCGGATCAAAGGCTCGGAACAAAACGTTATATATTTATGCACTGACCGACAGAGAATCATTAAAATATCGGCAAATTTTTAAAATTCTTACGTGGCAGATGCAAAGAAAGGCAGGAACAGTCGAAAAAAAACTGTTTCTGCTTTTTGTTTTCAGAAAAGATATTGTTAATTTGTTTCATTGTAGTGTATAATTAATACAATATAGAAGGATCATAAAAGCAGTAAAAAGTTGCCGGTTTAAACAGGCAAAATGCAGCAAAACAATTGGGGATATCAAAAATGTACTCTCGGAGTCTTTATTGCACTTGCTTTTATGGCTGATTTTTCGCCAGATGCACCCGAATTTTATCAACGTACGCACCGCGTACGCCTCAAAAATTCGGGCACATCTGACAAAAAATCTTCTCATAAAATCAAGTACAAAAAGATTCCAAGAGTACATCAAAATCTGAAGGGAGGTTTTTATATGAAGATTACATTTATCGGGGCAACTCATGAGGTTACGGGATCCTGTTATTATCTGGAGGCAGCAGGTCACAAGTTTCTTGTAGACTGCGGAATGGAGCAGGGACCGGATTATTATGAAAATGCAGAAATACCAGTGGCTTTGGGAGAGATAGAATTTGTTCTTCTGACACATGCACATATAGATCACTCAGGTAATCTTCCGGCTATTTATGCAAAGGGGTTCAGGGGACCGGTATATGCCACAGATGCCACCAGCCATTTATGTGATATTATGCTCAGAGACAGTGCGCACATTCAGATGTTTGAAGCAGAATGGAGAAACCGTAAAGGCAGACGACAGGGCAAACCGGAATTTGTTCCGGCTTATACAATGGAAGATGCCATGGGAGTGATCAGAAACTTTGTGGGATGCCCGTACAATAAGATGATCACTCCTGCAGAGGGAATCTCAGCCCGGTTTATTGATGCAGGACATTTGCTGGGCTCTGCAAGTATTGAGCTGACGATCAGGGAGGAGGATACAGAGAAAAAGATTGTATTCTCCGGAGATATTGGAAATACCTGCCAGCCCTTGATCAAGGATCCTGAGTATCTGCACCATGCAGATTATATAGTTATGGAATCCACTTACGGTGACCGCAGTCATGGAGAAAAGCCTGATTATGTGAAACTGTTGTCAGAAATCATCCAGGAAACCTTTGACAGAGGAGGAAATCTTGTGATTCCTTCTTTTGCAGTGGGACGTACGCAGGAAATGCTGTACTTTATCAGACAGATCAAGGCAGACGGACTGGTGTATGGACATGACGGATTTAAAGTATATGTGGACAGTCCTCTTGCAAATGAAGCTACCACGATTTTCTCGGAGCATCAGTATGACTGTTTTGATGAAGAAGCGATGGAACTGATCAAAAAGGGAATTAATCCAATCAGTTTCCCTGGATTGAAGGTTTCCGTCACCAGTGATGATTCGAAGTCGATCAATTATGATGAGGAGCCCAAGGTAATCATTTCAGCCAGTGGTATGTGTGATGCAGGCCGTATCAAGCACCATCTGAAACATAATCTGTGGAATGAGAAGAATACGATTCTTTTTGTAGGATATCAGGCGGTCGGTACTCTTGGAAGAGCACTGATCGAGGGGGCTGCAGATGTGAAACTGTTCGGTGAACCTGTTCATGTGGCAGCGCATATCTGCCAGATGCCGGGAATCAGCGGTCATGCAGATGTGAATGGTCTTTTAGACTGGGCGAAGGCATTTGAGGAGAAACCGCAGAAAGTCTTTGTTACTCATGGAGATGACACAGTTACAGAGATTTTTGCAAAACGTCTGACAGATGAACTGGGGTATGATACAATGGCTCCGTTCAGCGGTACGGTTTATGATCTGGCAGATAATGTATGTCTGTATGAGGCAAAGGGTGTGAAAATCCAGAAAGCATCTGCATCACCGAAGGCAACAAGAGCAGCCAGAGCCTTCGAGAAACTTCTGGCACTTGGTTACAGGCTTATTACGGTTATCAGGAAAAATGAAGGAACGCCGAATAAAGATCTGGAAAGATTTTCAAGAGATGTTCAGTCCCTGTGTGATAAATGGGACAGGACAGATATGTAAATTAAAAAAATATCCCACGAAACTTTATCTATAGCAATCTTTGTAAATAATATATTGATTCAATTTACATTATTTAAGAGGCTTGCTATAGTTTTCGTGGGATATTTTATATGGTCACCTGCGTAACTGTTCAGTATTTCCACAGTTATTTATTTGTTCAGAACTTCCTCCAGTGCAGTGGAAAGCTGATCCGGACATGAGGTATTCTTAAATCCGCATTTGATTCCTTTTAATCTGCTGATCACTTCCTCTGCATCCATTCCCTCTACAAGACTGGCTACACCTTGGGTATTTCCGCTGCATCCGCCGATGAAACGGACATTGTGGACTTTCTTATTGTCATCTACTTCAAATTCAATATGGCTGGCGCAGACACCTTTTGTTTTATACGTCATGATATGTTTCCTCCTGTGTGAAAAAATGTAAATATAAATGCTGCTGTTCATATGCCACTACGTGACTGTTCACTCCGTTCTCAGTAACGTAGCCAAAATTTATTCCAGATTGCCTGCGGCAATGGAATTTTGGCTTGTATGTCTCGGGATTTTGGCATATTCATGCCACAACACCTCGCGGAATAGTGATATGTGAACAGTAACATAAAATAGCAATTGTATTATAACAGAGGATAAAAAAAGTTTCCATATAAATAAAGTTTTGCTATAATAAAGAGATATCAGGAACATTTGTCACTGTTTACACATCTGAACCTGATACCATGAAAATGAAAAATTACAATATACAAAGAAGAGGTGTTTTAATAATGAAATGTATCGGAATTATCGGAGCAATGGAACAGGAAGTTGCAAAAATCAAGGAAAAAATGCAGGATGTCACAATTACATCCAGAGCCCGTATGGATTTCTATGAGGGAACTCTGGAAGGAAAGAAAGTAGTTGTTGTACGCTCAGGAATCGGAAAAGTAAACGCAGGTATGTGCACACAGATCCTTGCAGATGTATTTGGTGTGGAAGCGGTGATCAATACAGGAATTGCAGGAAGTCTGAATAATGATGTAAATATTGGGGATATTGTTCTTTCCACAGATGTTTTGCATCATGATATGGATGCGATCGGCTTCGGATATAAGAAAGGTCAGATTCCGCAGATGGATGAATTTTCCTTCCCTGCTGATGAAAAACTTCGTAAACTGGCTGCAAAAGTATGTAAAGAAGTAAATCCTGAGATCAGTGTATTTGAAGGAAGAATCTGTTCCGGAGATCAGTTTATCTCAGATAAGAGCGTTAAAGATGCCATCATTTCAGAATTTGGCGGATTTGCAGTAGAGATGGAAGGTGCTGCTATCGGTCAGGCTGCTTATCTGAACCATATTCCATTCCTTGTAGTAAGAGCAATCTCTGATAAGGCAGACGGAAGTGCTCACATGGATTACGCTGAGTTTGAGATGGCGGCAATTGAACACAGTGTCAAATTAACTGTAAGAATGATCCAGGAATTGTAATCTGCAGGAAGCAGATGAAATAAAGCGGCACGTGAACTGTATTCCGGCACAGTCTGCAGAACTTTGCATATACTGAAATAGACAATCGAAAAGAATGCAGGATCGTACGATGTATCTGAAAGAATATTTTCCGTTTTATACCACATATGCAAATCCTCTTCTGTATGAAGGAGAACGGATGCAGGATAAAGAATTTAACCTGATGAAATCCTATTATCCGGGGACTGTACAGCATATTCAGGAGAAAATAGAAGAGGAATGTGATCTCATGGATTATGAGGGAAGCCGCCTTTATGATGAATATCCGGATAAATATATGATTTATCATTTAAGCTGCAAGATCAGGGAGAGTATGGAACCGGAAATAAGCACTCAGGCTATCAGGGAGGATTTTCTGGATGAACTGATACAGGTAATGCTTTGTCAGGAAATATCCAGAAGAAGATGCCGCAGATATCGCTGCAGGAGATACTTTTAAAACAGATTGTAATTGCTCGGGAAATCGGTTTGCCGGTACACCGGACAGTTACAACAGATTATATAACATTAACAGACAGAAAGAGCAATGAAAAATTTAAGAGAATATTTAGAAGAACAGATAAATGAAAATCTGATACAGGCTGTTCTGAGTGCCGGCAGAAATAAAGATGGCATATCAAAAATAAAGATTCGTCCGATCCGGCTGAAAGGACAGATCTGTTATCAGGCATCTGCCACAGAAGGACAGAAAGTTCTGCATAAAAACTACGGGCGTACGGAACTGATTGAATATGTGGAAAAAGAACTTGCAGAGAATTTCAGACAGTTTCAGGCACAGGGTGCAGTAACAGACGGGGTTGTTCTTGTCAGTAAAAAGGGGAAAATGACTATTAAACAGAAACACCATGAACAGAAAGAAAAAGTTCAGATCCAGGCACATAACCGGGTGAAACAATATATTCTTAAAGAAGGTGTTCCGGTTCCGTTTTTGATCGATCTGGGAGTTATGAATGAACAGGGAAAGATTATCCATGCCAGATATGACAAATTCAGACAGATCAATCGTTTCCTTGAATTTATTGAAGATATACTTCCCAGACTTTCCAGAGACAGAGAAATAACGATTCTGGATTTTGGCTGTGGAAAGAGTTATCTTACCTTTGCCATGTATTATTATTTAAGAGAACTAAAAGGATATGATGTAAATATCATAGGTCTTGACCTGAAAACAGATGTAATTGAGAAATGTAATTCTCTGGCACTCAGATACGGATATGAGAAGCTGCATTTCTATCATGGTGATATTGCAGATTATGAAGGTGTATCCTGTGTGGATATGGTGGTAACGCTTCATGCCTGTGACACAGCTACCGATTATGCACTTGCCAAGGCAGTGGAATGGGGAGCTGAAGTCATTCTTTCCGTACCCTGCTGTCAGCATGAAGTTAATAAACAGATTAAAAATGAAATGCTGGAGCCGGTTCTGCGCTATGGAATCCTGAAAGAAAGGATGTCTGCGCTGATCACAGATGCTGTGCGTGCAGATCTTCTGGAGAGCAAAGGTTATGATACCCAGATCCTGGAGTTTATTGATATGGAACATACACCTAAGAATCTCCTGATCAGAGCAGTCAGAACAGGGAAAAGATCAGACCAGGGTAAGGTGGAGCAAATGCTTGCAGCCCTGAATATCCATCCCACACTGGACAGGCTTCTGAATGAAAAAGAACAGGAAGGGAGTGTGCGATGAAAAGGATACTGAAAAAAGCAGGTATTCTTCTTCTGGTATTTCTGCTTGGTACAGCAGGTACTGCATTGCTTCTTAACAGTGAATCCACAGATAACCGTTCTGATTTTAATGACGCAGTGTTTCCGGAAGTCATGGTGGATATGAATGATACGCTGATAAACCGGATGTATGGATATGCGCAGCCTATGCAGGCGGATTTTACCAGAGACAGTGTGACTCCTCTGGATACATCAAAAAAACTGACATTTAAAGTGAATCCCTATGATTCGGAAGTAAAGAGTTTTTCTTATGAGATCCGTACATCTGATGGAAGTAAAGTCCTTGAAAATAAGAAGATTAAGAATCTTGTAAAAGAAGATCAGTATTTGTCCGTAGACGTGGAGATTGGCAGTGATCTGCGCATGAATCAGGAATATTCCATGCAGATTGCCCTGGAACTGGATGAGGGTACAGCATATTATTATACGAGAGTTGTTTCCAGGTCACAGGTACATGCATCAGATTATGCAGCTTTTGTAAAATATTTTTATGAAGCGTGTCTTGACAAAGAGTCAGCAGATGCACTGGGAAGTTATCTGGAACCACAGACAACAGGAGCAGCAACGAATTACTCGGGAATTAATATTAATTCTTCCCTGAGTGAGATCAGTTGGGGGAATCTTGCTCCGCAGCTGTGTCAGGAGGGAATTCCTGTGATCAAAGAGATCAATGAGACAACTGCCAGCGTTGTGCTGGAATATCAGTTGACTTCGCAGAATGAGGATGAGGAAACGGAATTATATGACGTAAAAGAATTTTACAGAATGAAATATCAGGATACCAGGATTTATCTGCTGGATTTCCAGCGTTCTGCAAATCAGGTCTTTGATGGTACACTGCCTGTTTATGAGGATGATGGGATTATCCTTGGAGTGCGCGATAAGAATGTAGAATATATGATGAATGATGCTGCTACTGTGATAGCTTTTGTGCAGGAGGGAGATCTGTGGTCCTATTCACCGGGCAATGAAAAGGTAAATCAGGTTTTCAGTTTCAGAAAATCGAAGGACGGAGATTTCCGCGATTCCAGAACTCAGCATGACATCAAGATCGTCAGAGTAACTGATGAAGGAGATATTGATTTCGTACTTTATGGATATATGAACAGAGGAAGCCATGAAGGATATGAAGGAATTGCAGTTTACCATTACAATCGTGATAAAAACGTGGCAGAAGAAAGAGCCTTTATCCCTGTTTCGGAATCATTTGAATTTCTGAAAAAAGATCTTGAAAAACTGTCCTATGTCAATGAAAAGAATGAGCTGTTTCTGATTCTGGCGAAGAATCTTTACAGGATCAATATCGAAGAGAACTCCAGTGAAATTCTTGAAAAAGGAATAAAAAATGCGAATTTTGTATCTTCCGATAATAATGACCATGCAGCCTGGCTGGTTTCAGAGGGGGATGAAAAGGGAAATATCAAGGAAATTGATTTTGATACCTGTAAAACCCGACTGATCGCACCGCAGAAAGGCCAGAGACTTCGTACAGTTGGATTTATGAATGAAGATCTGATTTATGGAATGCTGAATAAAGAAGATATTCTTACAGATGAGGAGGGACATAAATCTGTTGGGATCCGCATTCTGCGTATTGAAGATTTTGAAGGAAATGTAAAAAAAGAATACCGGAAAGACGGACTTTATATCACTGATATTTCAGTAGGAAATACTCTGATCGAGTTTGAACTTTCTGCAAAATCCGGAGAAACCTCTTATGTTGCCCAGAAGAAAGATACGATCATGAATAATAAAAAGGCAGCGGCAAATACAGTAAAAATCGAACTTATTTCTGCATCCAGGACAGGTGTTCGTGTGAAACTGGTATTTAACACAACCAAACAGACAGATTCTCCGCTGACTATGTATGCAAAGGTAAGCAGTTCCGACCGGAAAGATATTGTTCTGGACACTCAGATTCCTCAGGAAACAGCATATTATGTTTACGGACAGGGCGGACTGGACGGTATCTATACAGATCCGGCGAAGGCTGTATTGCGTGCAGATACGCTGGGAGGTGTAGTGCTGAACCGTACACAGCAGTATGTATGGGAACGTGGAAATAAAAAGACAAAAATGCAGATAGATACAGAAGGGATTCCGGAGAGTGTGCTTCAGGGAACCTATGATATTAAAACCCTGAAAAAGAGCCTCAAAAAGACCGGAACTGTGATCGATCTTTCCGGCTGCAGTTTGGACAGTGTGCTGTACGAGATAAGTGCACAGCGTCCGGTAATTGCCAAAACGGGAGCAGATACAAGCGTGGTGATCGTAGGATATGATGAATATAATACCTGGCTGTATGATCCGGTTAAAAAAGAGACCTATCCGTATGGAATGAATGACAGTACGGATCTTTTCCAGAAAGCCGGAAATGTGTTTATCACCTATATAGAAACAGTAAATTACTGATGAAAAACATAACCGGCAGGCAGCTGAGAACGGAGCGAACAGTAACGCGACAGCAACCTGCCGGTTATTCATCCAAAAAATTGTAAAAATGCTTCTTTACATTTCACTGATATTTGAGTATTCTAAAAAGGACAAACAGTGGCAGAGAAATTTATTGTTTAAACACGTTACTGTAAGAGTGAAACAGTAACAGCGAAACGGAGGAACGTACAGATGTTATATGAGAACATTAAAAAATTAGTACAGTACGGAGTAGAAACAGGACTTACACCGGCCTGCGAGAAGAATTATACAATAAATCTTCTTCTGGATGTCTTTAAAGAAGACGAATATGTGGAACCTGAGGAAGAGTACAGGGATATCGATCTTGAAGAGGTATTAAATGCACTTCTGGATGAGGCTGTGAAGAGAAATCTCATAGAAGACAGTGTTGTGTACAGAGACCTTTTTGATACCAGACTTATGAACTGTCTGATGCCGCGTCCGGCGCAGGTACAGAATGAGTTCTGGAGCAGATATGAGAAAGATCCACAGGAAGCAACCGATTACTTCTATAAACTCAGTCAGGACAGCGATTATATTCGTCGTTATCGTGTAAAGAAAGATCAGAAATGGACAGTAGACAGTGAATATGGTAAAATCGATATCACCATCAATCTTTCCAAACCGGAAAAAGATCCGAAGGCAATCGCTGCTGCCAAGCTTGTAAAATCCAGCAGTTATCCGAAATGTCTTCTTTGCCCGGAGAACGAAGGATATGCAGGAAGAGTTAATCATCCTGCCAGAGAGAATCACAGAATCATTCCTATCACTGTAAATGACAGTCCCTGGGGATTTCAGTATTCCCCATATGTGTATTACAATGAGCATTGCATCGTCTTTAACAGTCAGCATGTTCCGATGAAGATCGAGAAGAATACATTTATCAAACTTTTTGATTTTGTAAAACTTTTCCCGCATTACTTCCTGGGATCCAATGCAGACCTGCCTATCGTAGGCGGTTCTATTTTAAGTCACGATCATTTCCAGGGCGGACATTATACTTTCGCAATGGCAAAAGCACCGATCGAGAAACATGTGACTATCCCGGGATATGAGGATGTAGAAGCAGGTATTGTTAAATGGCCTCTTTCAGTTTTAAGGATCCGTCATAAGGATGAGAAGAGACTGATAGAGCTTGCTACACATGTTCTGGAAGCGTGGAGAGGTTATACAGACGAAAGTGCGTTTATCTTTGCTGAAACTGATGGAGAACCGCACAATACGATCACACCGATCGCCCGCAGATCCGGAGATATGTTTGAACTGGATCTCACACTTAGAAATAACATTACTACTGATGAGCATCCTCTTGGTGTATACCATCCGCATGCAGAGTATCACCATATCAAGAAAGAGAATATTGGTCTGATCGAAGTAATGGGACTTGCCGTACTTCCGGCAAGATTAAAAGAAGAATTGGAACTTCTGGCAGAATATATTCTGGAGGGAAAAGACATTTCTTCCAATGAGAAGATTGAGAAACATGCAGCGTGGGTTGCAGAATTCCTTCCGAAATATGACAACCTTGATAAAGACAACATTCAGGATGTTCTCAGAAAAGAAGTCGGTAATGTATTCGTTCATGTACTTGAGGATGCCGGCGTATATAAATGCACTGCTGAAGGCAGAGAAGCATTTATGAGGTTTATCAATAAATTATAAGGAATATTTTCAACCATAAGAAAACAGTGTTTACATAGCAGGATGACAAATCTGGTATTATTTACATATGAGCAGGTTGTGGCGGTTCTGATCAAAAGCCGGGCAGTCTGAAGATGTTTTTGAATGATTGGGAATGCATAGAGAACGTCCCGCATATTTTATGTTGGGACGTTTTTGCAAAATGGAGGTAAATATGTACAGAAAAAGACACAAAAGAGGAAAGCGTCTGGCAAGTGTGTTTCTGACTGTGGCACTGATCACTGCAACGGTTCCCGTACAGGCAGCAGAGTTCGGCACTCCGGACAGTTTTGAAGAGATTTTCAGTTCAGGGGAAGAAGATTCGTGCATAACTGATACAGAAAATACTTTGCCGGCAGCTTCTGATTCGGAGAAAGTAATGGCATCGGAACTGTCACCAACACCAACAGTGACTTCGACACCGGAGGGTACACCGATGCCGTCTTCAACACCGACTCCTTCGGTCACACCGATGCCGTCTTCAACACCGACTCCTTCAGTCACACCATCACCATCTCCAACGCCGACGATTAATCCGGAGAAAGAGGTAATGCTCCGGTTTATAGACGGAGAAGGAAATGAATGTGAACAGCTGCGAACAGTGATGTCCTGGGGTGAATCTTTGATCCTTCCCAATGTACCGGATACAGGTGCACCGGATATGTGGAAACTGGAAAAAAATGAAAAACTTGGAGATGCGATCACTCTGAAGGGTGGAGATATTCTTACTCTGAAGAAAGGCGAGAGCTGGAATCTGTTTCTCGAAAAAGGCATCCTGAACTTCTATATGCCAAAGAAATGTACGGTTTCCCTTTATAATAATTCAGGAACCAGTGTGTTTTCCAATGGGATTCTGCAGGCATATGAGACAAAAAACGTCATACTTCCGGATATGCCATCATCTAAATACATTAATTATGGATGGACAGATACAAAGGGAAGTTCTGCTGTAAAATATGAACTGAATTCAGAATTTACAGTGACCGGCGACACAGATTTTTACATTGTGCGCCGTACAGCACTTCAGGTGAATTTTAAGACCAATACGGGGGCAAGCAACAGTAAATTTACCAGACTGAATCAGAAAGTCGGAAAAGGACTTACAGTTACAATGCCGCAGGTGCCTGTCAAGACAGGATATCAGTCTTTGGGATGGTCAAAGAGTAAAAAAGCCTCCAAAGCTGACTATAAAGCAGGCCAGAATGTGACTATATCAAAAACACTGACTCTCTATGCTGTATATAAGAAATTGCCTTACACAGTTACTTTCAATAACAATAATGGAACAAGTACCAGCAAAATTTATACTTCGCTCACCATGTATGCGTCAAAAAATCAGAAAGTGACACTGCCTGATGTGCCGAAAGTAAAGGGCTATACAAATCTGGGCTGGACAACTGAAAAGGGAGAAACAGAACCGGAATATTCAGCCGGTGATACAGTAAAGATTACAAAGGCAACTCAGTTCTATGCAGTGCGCAGAAAGAGTAATTATTATACGGTCAGCTACTATCTGGGAAATGGAAGCACTAATGCGGCTTATCAAAAACTTACTCAGACAGTAGAAGAGGGAACGGTTGTTACCTTTGCAAAAGTACCGGCAAGAACCGGTTATGTTAACCAGGGATGGTCAAGTAAGAAAAATTCTGAGAAAGCAACAGCAAAGGCGAAATGTACAGTCAACAAAAATATCACTCTTTATGCGGTACAGAAGAAGGCAGTACAGCTGACTTTTCACAGATGTGACGGCAGCACCTGGCAGAAAACGACTCTGGCAAAAGGAAGTTCTTATTCTCTTCCGGGCGTAAGGGATGCGGAAGGTTATACTTTTATGGGGTGGTCCACAAAACCGATGCAGAGTGTCTCTCCGCAGTATGAGGCAGAAGAAAAAATCACGGTAAATGGAAATGTGGACCTTTATGCAGTGGTATTTAACAGAACAACGGAAACAGACCTTACAGAGGATCAGCTTCCGCAGGTAGATATCTATAAATATAAACAGGTGATTTTTGTAGGTGATTCCCGTACGGAATTTATGGAAAATGTTCTGACAGGAATGGGAGAATCTGCGACTAAAAATGTGAAGTTTGTCTGCTCGGCAGGAAAGGGACTGGACTGGTTTACCACTACAGGATGGGCTCAGCTTTATTCCATAGTACAGCACGATTCCAACAGTATTCTTTCAAAGAAAACCGCAGTGATCTTTAATTTTGGAGTAAACGACTTGTCAAAATCTGCAGATTATGCGGAGTATTATAACTGGATTGCACCACAGCTTAAAAGCAAAGGATGTGAACTGTACTTCATGTCTGTAAATCCGGTGAATCGTCTGATGCTTCCCAATGCGGGAAGAGCGGACAGAAGTGAGGCGGCAGTCAGATCATTCAATCAGTATATGAAAGCAAATCTGTCTTCTGCTTATACTTATATTGATATGTATTCTTATCTGAAATCAACAGGATACAGCTTTGCCAGTGATCATTACGGAACCGGTACGGTAGATGACGGGCTTCACTATACTACAAGGACATATAAGCGTATTTTTGCAAAATGTATGGATTCATTGAGAGTGCCTGCCTGACCAAATGGCAGAGAGCATGATTTTGCTACACCTGACAAAAGAAAAAACATAGTTAAATACCAGATTACTCCTTGCGTGAAAACAGGGAATAGTCTATACTAAAAGGCGAGACGGCTGTTATCTGAAACAGCGTTTCGTCTTTTTGTGTAAGACCAGAACGATGAGGAGAAAGAGGAAACATAGATATGAAGTTAACAACAGTAAAAGAGATTTACAAAGAGAGAGAAAAATACCTGGATAAAGAGGTTACAGTAGGTGGATGGGTACGAAGCGTACGTGATTCCAAGACATTTGGATTTATCGTGCTTCACGACGGAAGCTTCTTTGAGACTCTTCAGGTAGTTTATCACGATACAATGGAGAACTTTGCTGAGATCAGCAAATTAAACGTAGGTGCAGCGATCATTGTCAAAGGTACACTGGTAGCAACTCCACAGGCAAAACAGCCATTTGAGATCCAGGCAGCAGAAGTTACAGTAGAGGGTAATTCTGCACCTGATTATCCGCTTCAGAAGAAACGCCACAGTCTGGAATACTTAAGAACCATCACACATCTCCGTCCGAGAACAAACACATTCCAGGCAGTATTTCGTGTACGTTCTCTGTGTGCCTATGCGATTCACCGTTTCTTCCAGGAGCAGGGATTTGTTTATGTGCATACTCCGCTGATCACAGGAAGCGACTGTGAAGGTGCAGGTGAGATGTTCCAGGTAACTACTCTGGATATGAACAACGTTCCGACAGATGACAAGGGTGCTGTAGATTACTCTCAGGATTTCTTCGGAAAAGAAACTAATCTGACAGTAAGCGGACAGTTAAACTGCGAGACTTTTGCACAGGCATTCCGCAATGTTTATACTTTCGGACCAACCTTCCGCGCTGAGAATTCCAACACAACCCGCCATGCGGCAGAGTTCTGGATGATCGAGCCGGAATGCGCATTTGCAGATTTAAATGACAACATGGATCTTGCAGAGGCAATGCTGAAATATGTGATCCGTTATGTACTGGAGAATGCACCGGAAGAGATGAATTTCTTCAATTCTTTTGTTGATAAGGGACTTCTGGACAGACTGAACCATGTGATCAATTCTGAGTTTGGTCATGTTACTTACACAGAAGCAGTAGAGCTTCTGGAGAAGAACAACGATAAATTTGACTACAAAGTATTCTGGGGATGCGATCTGCAGACAGAGCATGAACGTTATCTTACAGAAGAAATCTTTAAGAAACCTGTATTTGTAACAGATTATCCGAAGGAGATCAAAGCTTTCTACATGAAGATGAATGAGGATAACAAGACTGTTGCAGCTATGGACTGTCTGGTGCCTGGAATCGGTGAGATCATCGGTGGAAGCCAGAGAGAGGATGACATTGAGAAACTTGAGAAACGTATGGACGAGTTGGGACTTAAGAAAGAGGATTATGACTTCTATCTTGATCTTCGTAAATATGGTTCCACACGCCATTCAGGATTTGGTCTTGGATTTGAACGTTGCGTAATGTACCTTACCGGCATGGGCAACATCCGCGACGTAATTCCATTCCCAAGAACTGTTAAAAACTGTGATTTATAATTTGACTGATATCAGTATTGTGGGAGCATTGAAGCTGCAGAGCAATCCGCAGATATCAAAAATGTTATAGAAAGAGAGATTGGCATGAGATTTATTCATCTTGCAGATGTACACCTTGGTGCAGTTCCTGACAGGGGCTGTCCATGGAGCAGCAGGCGGGAGGAAGAAATCTGGGAAACTTTCCGCCGGGTTATTGCGGGTATCCGCGAGAATCCGGTGGATTTGTTATTTATAGCAGGAGATTTGTTCCACCGCCAGCCTCTTCTACGGGAACTGAAAGAAGTAAATAACCTGTTTTCCACCATCCCGGATACCCGGGTTTATCTGATGGCAGGAAATCATGACTATATTAAGGCTGATTCTTTTTACCGGGATTTTCAGTGGGAAAAGAATGTGACATTTTTTAAGAATGAACAGCTTACCTGTGTGAAAGATGAGAAACTGGATGTTTATGTATATGGACTGAGCTATGAACATCAGGAAATAGAGAATCCTCTGTATGATTCTATACATCCTGCAGAGGGAGAGGGGGTTCACATTTTACTGGCTCATGGTGGAGATGCGAAGCATATCCCCATGAATATCAAATCAATTGCTGCGTCAGGATTTGATTATATTGCATTAGGACATATTCATAAACCCCAGATTCTGATCCGGGATAATGCAGCTTATGCAGGTGCGTTGGAGCCTGTTGACAGAAATGATCTGGGTGATCATGGATACATAGAAGGACATCTGGAAAACGGAAGGCTTAAGACAAATTTTGTTCCTTTTGCCTGCCGTTCCTATGAGCAGATTCTTCTGATGCTGCGTGAAGATTCTACACAGGCATCTCTGGAAGATATGCTGAAGGCGGATCTGGCGAATAAAGGACGCATGAATATCTACAGAATCGTGATCCAAGGAACCAGGGCACCGGAGCTTCTGCTACTTCCCGAGAGACTGAAGTCTTTTGGCTACGTAACAGAGGTTCTGGATGAATCAAAGCCTTCCTATGATCTGGAAGCACTTCAAAAAAAATATAGTGGAACACTGATCGGTGACTATATCAGTTATTTTCTTGAAAAAGACAGAAATGCAGTGGAGGAGAAGGCATTATATTATGGTCTTCAGGCTTTACTGGAAACAAGCAGGTGACAGACAGAATATGATTATCAGACAGTTAAATATTAAAAACTCTGGAGAAATCCATGATAAAACTTTAGAGTTTTCTCCGGGAATTAACGTTCTGTATGGAGAGAATGAAAGCGAAAGAGAGATAGTACATACGTATATTAAAAATATGTTTCTCGGAGATATCAGTGAAGCAATCTACGATAATGCAGTTTTTGCTGCGAAGTTAAAGAGTCCGACAGAACAGGATCTGGCTCGGGAGCTGCAAAAATTTATGACCGGCTATCAGGGAACTGCAGACAGCTCCATGGATCTGGGACGGGCCATGCAGATGCTCAAGATGTCCAGAAAGGGTTATCTGGTCCAGGCAGACAGAAAACAGAAAGAGACAGAACAGGAGAGGCAGAAACTTCTGACCAGGATGGATGATATCATAAGTGATCTGAATAATCTGAATGGAAAGCTGGATCAGATTAATGAGAAAGAGGAGTCGTTACGGATGCATCCCGGAGATGAAAATGGTGCGGTTATTCTGGATGAGAGAATGGCACAGGCAAAGGCAAAAAGAAACAGCTTTGCAATGGGAATGCTGATATCGGCCGCTGCCGGCATCTTTGGATTGATTTTGACTGCGATTATAGCGGACAGTGTTTCGGTAAGTCTGATCGTAGCGGTTATTGCAGCTGCGTTGGTGGGATTTTGTGGAAAACAGCAGCTGAAGTATGCAAGGGAATTTCAGAAGAGAATACGGATGAAGAAACGTTGGGTATCCAGGCAGGAGAAACTCAGATGCAGTAAAGAAAATCTCAGACAGGACTATGATGAGAAAGAAACAGAACTTTGTAACCTTAAGGAAGAATACCGGGAATACGAAGAAAATTCTTTTCTGCTTACATCGGAAGAGCGGGAAGTACAGGCTCTGAATATGGCGATGGAAACCATAGAGAGAATGTCAGGAAATATTCATCTTCAGGTGGGACGAAAGCTGCAGATACGTACTTCTCAGATTTTGAGTGAGATTACAGATGGTGAATATCAGGACGTACAGATGGATGCGGCATCCCACATGACAGTAACTACCGGGAACGGAGCGGAAGCACTGGAATGTCTCAGCCGCGGCACTCTGGAGCTGATTTATTTTGCCATGCGCATGGCTGCAGGAGAGCTTCTGTGTCAGGAAGAAAGTCTGCCGGTGATACTGGATGATATCTTTGGGATGTATGAGGAAGAAGATCTTGAGGCAGTTCTTGAATGGATGTATAAGGAGAAAAAGCAGGTTATCATCAGTACCTGCAGTAAACGCGAGATGGAACTTCTGGACAGAGAGGGAATCCCTTATGGGAAGCAAATTATTTCCTGAATTTTAATCAGACTGCGAAGCAGTTATTCAGTGTAGGGCCGCATAGAAGAGTGGATTGCATTATATATAACAAAAAGAGAGATTTCATGTACTGCAGGAATTTCGGATGAAACAGCCGGAACAGAACATGAAATCTCTTTTTATAAATTTTACAGAAGTTATTTATTTCTCATCATACTGAGCCATATAATTGCTTACGCAGCGGTTGATCCTGTCAACCGGGTTGAGCAGATAGCTTACGGACTGATCATGATTAAGAGTATCAATGATCAGGGCGATATATTTACTCATATCACAGGAAATGTAGTAATCTTTTGCAAGAAGCTCAGGAGACTGATAGATTAGGTTTGTAGTGAGCAGTTTGTCAAACACTCCTGCCTTATGAGCCTCATCAAATTTCTCGAGTCCGTTTGTAAACAGTCCGAAAGTAGAGCAGATATAAATTCTGCCTGCTCCTCTTTCCTTGAGGAGAGAAGAAATCTTAAGAACTGTATCACCGGAAGAAATCATATCATCGATCAGGATCATATCTTTGCCCTTAAGGTTTGGACCGAGGAATTCGTAAGCTGCGATTGGGTGACGTCCATTGATTCTCTTGGAGTAATCCAGACGTTTGTAATACATACCCATATCAACACCAAGGATATTGGCAAGATAGATTGCGCGGTTCATGCTTCCCTCATCAGGGCTGATGATCATGAAATGATCGTTGTCGATGTGAAGTCCTTTCTCATGATTGAGAAGAGCTTTGATAAACTGATAGGATGGCTGTATAGTCTCAAATCCATGCAGAGGTGTTGCATTCTGCACGCGCGCGTCATGTGCGTCAAAAGTGATGATGTTTTCCACACCCATACTTACAAGCTCCTGAAGTGCTGTTGCACAGTCCAGGGATTCTCTGCCGCTGCGGATATTCTGGCGGCTTTCGTACAGATAAGGCATGATCACGTTTACTCTGCGGGCTTTGCCGCCGATTGCGCCGATCACACGTTTCAGATCCTGAAAATGGTCATCAGGAGACATAAGATTCTCGTATGGTCCGATGCTGTAGGTAAGACTGTAGTTACATACATCAACCATCAGATAGATATCGTCACCACGTACAGATTCCATGATCGTACATTTCGCCTCACCGGAACCGAAACGTGCTGTCTGGACCGGTATCAGATAGGACTCTCTCTGATAACCCTCAAATGCAAAAGAATCAAGCTCTTCGTGGCTGCGCTCTTTACGCCACTGTATCAGCCATTCATTTACTTTTTCACCCAGATCCTTACAGCTGATCAGGGGGATCAGACCAAGTCTGCCCACCGGAAGTGTAGTTAAATCTTTAGTTGTTGCCTGTGCCATGTTTTATTTTCCTCCTAAAAAAATTTTCTGTATACGGATATCCTTTCCTTCCAGCTTCACCATACGGTAGTTGCTGGCGATTCTCGAAAAGGTTCGTTCGGAATAAGTATCCGAGAAATTTTCCAGTTTCAGATTTGTTGATATGATCGTAGACTTCCTGCGCATGATGCGTTCATTTATGCACAAAAACAACTGGGAAGAGACAAAGCTGTTTGTAAGTTCAGTTCCCAGGTCGTCGATGATCAGCAGATCGCTGTCAAATACAAATTCCTGTCCTTCTGTTTTATCTCTGGAGAATTTGGAGTCTGCCAGCAGTTCAAACAGATCAAATGCGGAAAAGTACATAACGCAATGTGCTGATTCCAGAAGATCATGAGCAATACAGTGAGAAAGAAAAGTCTTACCCACACCGGTATCACCGTAAAGAAACAGATTCTCAAAGGAACTGTCAAAATTTCTCACAAAACCTCTGGCAATATCATAAGCTCTCCGGGCCGTCTCTCTTTCTGTCAGTCCGGTAGCTTCGTTCTTCATTGTATCAGAATAATAATCAAAAGAAAAGTGGTCAAAGTTTTCTTTTTTGAGAATTTCTTTTAAATTGGACTGCGTATAGAGCAGTTCTATCTCTGCTTTCTTAAAACAGGTACATTTTTGGCTTCCGACGTAACCGGTATCCTGACAGACCGGACACTTATATGGAAGTTCCAGATAATCCTCCGGATATGAGTTACATACCAGCAGGGCATTGCGCTCCTGGGACAGAAGAGAGATTGCAGCTTTAAGGTCCTCAAGACCTGATGATTCTCCGCTTAAGAGTGCTCTTGCTTTTTTGGCGCTTAAGGTGGCAACCTCTTCATCTATTTCGTGGATGCGCGGGATTTTTTTATAAATCTCCTGAGTACGCTCCTCCAGAATACGTCTGTTCTGAGACTGGGTCTTGCTGTATTCCCGCATGATCGTATCATACTGATAATTCTGTAAAGGCATGACTTCACACCCTTTCGTTTGTTTTTTTGTAGCTGTTCAGTGACTTTCAGACGATTATGCCACTGCCGTTACTGATTCAGCAATTTCTTTTCATATTCGTTAAAGTCGTACTGTCGCTGATGGAAATTGTTAAACCGGTTTGATGCAGCCGGTTTGGAAGCTGCTTTTCGCTGGGTATTCTTTTCCATCTTCTGGCGCTGATGCTGAGCATCGAGGAGCCGGACATCTGCAAGTGTACGGACATTTTTATCTTTCCATCCGGAAAGGATTTTATCTGCATACTGGAAACTTGGCTGTCCGGTAGAGAGAACTGTACGGCTGCAGGCTTCCTGGATGATATCCATGGTAAAACCATAATCATTCAGCCAAGTGTTCATAAGAGAAATCTCTGTATCTACCGGATTTCGTCCGCTGATTCCCATTGATTTAAAAATAGTAAAGTATTCTTTGGCATAACGGGAATTTGCCTCTTTTGCCATGGTGACAGTGGTGATTCCCTCATCTGCCCAGGCAAGAGCAACGGTTTCTATGTAACGCATACTCTTATGCCCGCGGCTGACACTGTATTCGATCAGGTACTCGATCAGATCAGGCGAGAATTTCAGCTCATCATAGAAAAACAGGATCTTTTTCATCTCGGTAGGAGTGAGCGTTTTGCCGAGATACTGTTCTGCGATATAGAGGAGCTGTACGATCTCATCATTTTGCTTTAATTCTTTTACACGGTCAGGAGACAGTGCAGTGGCTGAGTTGGTGGTCTGCTTCACAGGCTGTGCCGGTGCAGAAGAAGTACGGGTTTCTGTTTTTGTAACAGGGGCTGTCGAAACGGGTGTGTCGGAAGCAGCAGATTTTACAGGTGGTACATTCAATATGATATCTGCTATATCTTCGTTATTTCTGTAGGTTAAAGTAAGGAGTTTCTCTTTCTCCCAGTATTTCAGAGCGCGGATAATGTCACGTTCTGTACAGAAGAAATGATCAGCCATCTGCTCCAGACTGAAGGGTACAGAGGTGTCAGAAAGAAGCCTCAGAAGATAGATATATACTTTCACAAATTCTCCATTGGCCCCAGGCATATAGTTGTCTATGAAATTGTTGGTTAATACAGTTACTTCCGCATTGCGGGAATTCTGTAAAGTGATCATAGCCATGAATTTCCACTCTCTTTCATAATAATAAGATGTTAGGGTCAAAAGGTATTTTGCCCCTAACCTGATATCCACGAATTGCTCCGCTGCAAAGCAGCTCCCACAATTCTCAAACATTCGAAATCCGCTGATTTACTGCGTAAATCGCTACTTTCTCATGTTTGGCGGGTCCCAAGTTCAAAAGTCTTATCGTGCAAGCACGAACGACTTTTTGACCCTGATATCATAATAATAAGATGTCAGAGTAAAAAAAGATATTTTTCCTCTGACTTGATATCTATGAATTATAGCACAACATTTTTTAAAAGAGAATAGGGGATTTTTGTCGAAGATTTCATCCACATTTGAATGTGGATAATGTGGATAATGTGGAAAGGTGAAATGTGGTATATATTATTGGAAACCTGAAAAATGTTGAATTTCAGGGAAAAACGGAGTATTACGGGGACGAATAATGTCGAATTATGTTAAGTGATTTATGCACATATACATCCACATATGCAGGCAGATGAAAATGTGTATAACGATGTGGAAAATGTGGATAAGTGATCTGAACTGTTATAAATAAAGGAAGAATTGAGGGGGATAAAATGTTTATAACTTTTTAATGGAAATTGTCGACAGAGACACAAGTGTTCAGTATCTTCTATTGCTATAAGTGCTATAAGTTGGGCGGTTGTAAAAAACAGGACAATTCTGAAAAATTATTTTCCGAATTGTCCTGTGTAAATTGCTGATATTTATGTCAGGCAGAAACATTATTTACCCAGCAGATGCTCCCCGATATTTACAACATCTCCGGCTCCCATGGTGATGAGCAGATCACCCTCCTGGCAGTTGGAGAGCAGATAATTCTCAATCTCATCAAAGGTAGGGAAATACTCGCAGGGAGTTCCCAGTTCCTGAATACGCTTCTGCAGATCTTCAGAAGAAATTCCCAGAGTATCGGTTTCTCTTGCTGCATAAATATCCGCAACTACCACATGATCTGCCAGGCTGAGTGCTTTGGCAAACTCCGGAAGCAGAGCTTTGGTACGGGTATATGTATGTGGCTGGAATACACACCATAATTTCTTATGGGGATAATTGTGTGCGGCATGAAGAGTTGCTTCAATTTCTGTAGGATGATGTGCATAATCGTCTACGATCGTAACCCCTGCAACTTCTCCTTTATACTGGAAACGGCGGTCTGTTCCTGTGAAACTTCCAAGTCCCTTGATGATCACTTCTTCGGAAAGACCAAGAAGATGACCGAGGGCAATTGCTGCCAGTGCATTGGAAACATTGTGGATGCCCGGCACTTTCAGATAATAGCTGCCAACCTTAACGCCATTGCGCAGAACGGAGAAGGAAGCATGTCCATATTTGTCATAAGTGATATCTGCTGCCTGATAATCTGCATCATGTTCCAGACCATAAGTGATCACATTACATGGAAGATCCCGGATGATATCTTCATATTTCGGAGTATCTGCATTGATGATCAGTGTACCGTCAGCAGGAAGAAGCTCTGCAAAGCGGCGGAAGGAATGACGGATATCGTCAATATCCTTAAAGAAATCCAGATGGTCTGCATCCATATTCAGGATAATACTGATCTTCGGGAAAAAGCTCAGAAAGCTGTTTGTGTATTCGCAGGCTTCTGTGACAAAAGTCTCAGAATTGCCTACGCGGATGTTTCCGCCGATAGCAGGAAGAATACCTCCCACACTGATGGTCGGGTCACAGTCTCCTGCAAGAAGAATGTGAGATACCATAGATGTCGTGGTTGTTTTTCCATGAGTTCCGGAAATGGCAACAGGAGTATCATAATTCCTCATGATCTGTCCGAGAAGCTCTGCACGTGTGAGCATTGGAAGTCCTTTTTCCTTTGCACAGGCAAATTCCGGGTTGTCAGGATGGATAGCTGCGGTATATACCACAACATCTACGTCATCGGTAATGTTTGTGGCACGCTGTCCGTAATAGATGGTGGCTCCCTTTTTCTCCAGTGCCTGCGTAAGAGGACTGGATTTGGAATCGGAACCGGAAATGACAAAATCCTCGCCGAGAAGAATCTCGGCCAGTCCGCTCATGCTGATGCCGCCGATACCGATAAAATGTATATGAAGTGGTTTGTGAAAATCTATCTGATACATAGTATGTTCTCCTTGATTAATTATTTACAAATCTTTATAAATCCGGTAACTGTAACATATTCGCATAGTTACTGGAACTGTTTTATCTGTCTGTTTATTATACTCCCTGTGCCTTAAAATGAAAAGGACTTCTTTTGGTTGATAAAAAATTACAAAAAACGACATTGGATATATGAAAAATGCCTAATAATATATCGGTGGAAATACAGACTCAACAAAAAACGTGTGCAAAAATCATAAAAAAACAAAAAATGAGAAACAAAAATTGTAAATAATGTTCACTAACAGATAAAAGTGTGTTATAATTAAATAATCATAACCTGTAACTGTTCAGTGCCTCGCGAAACAGCAGACTGACGAATAGTTACCATAACTACAACAAGAGGTGATTGCATGATTAAGAAAGAAATGATAGCTATGCTTCTGGCCGGCGGTCAGGGCAGCAGACTGGGTGTACTGACAGAAAAAGTAGCGAAACCTGCAGTTGCTTTTGGCGGGAAATATCGTATCATAGATTTTCCTTTAAGTAACTGTATTAATTCAGGCATCGATACAGTAGGTGTATTGACACAGTATCAGCCATTGCGACTTAATACACATATCGGAATTGGTATTCCATGGGATCTTGACAGAAACGAAGGTGGTGTAACAGTACTGCCGCCTTACGAGAAGAGTACCAGCAGTGAGTGGTACACAGGAACAGCCAATGCAATCTTCCAGAATATGGATTACATGGAACAGTATAATCCGGATTATGTCCTGATCTTATCCGGTGACCATATCTATAAGATGGATTATGAAGTAATGCTTGATTTCCATAAAGCGAATAAAGCGGATGTGACGATTGCCTGTATGCCGGTACCTATTGAGGAAGCAAGCCGTTTTGGTATCATGGTAACAGATGACATAGGACGCATTACGGAGTTTGAGGAGAAACCGGAGCATCCAAGCAGCAATCTGGCGTCCATGGGAATTTATATTTTCAGCTGGCCTGCTTTAAAGGAAGCACTGATGTCTCTGAAGGATCAGAACAGCTGTGATTTTGGCAAACATGTTCTTCCATACTGCAAGGAGAAAGGTGAAAGACTTTTCGCCTACGAATACAATGGATACTGGAAGGATGTAGGAACACTGGGTTCTTATTGGGAGGCCAATATGGAACTGATCGATATTATTCCGGAATTTAATCTCTATGAAGAATTCTGGAAGATTTACACAAAGGGAGATATTATCCCGCCTCAGTATATTTCGGCAGATGCGGTTACAGACAGATGTCTGATCGGTGAGGGTGCAGAAATTTACGGGGAAATACATAATTCTGTGATCGGACCAAATGTTGTGATCGGAAAAGGCAGCGTGATCCGTGATTCCATTATCATGCGCAATTCTACCATTGGTGAGGGCGTACAGATGGATAAGGCTATTATTGCCGAGGATGTTACTATTGGAAACAATGTTGTACTGGGATGTGGTGAGGAAGCACCGAATGTGCTGAAACCTGCAGTTTATGCATTTGGAATTGCTACGGTTGGTGAACGCAGCGTGATCCCGGATAATGTAAGGATCGGAAAGAATACAGCAATCTCAGGTATAACTGTTCCTGAGGATTATCCTGATGGTGAGCTGGCCGGCGGACAGGTAATTACAGCAAAGGACGGTGACGAATAATGAGAGCGATAGGTATTATTTTGGCTGGCGGTAATAATAACCGCATGAGAGAATTATCAAATAAGAGGGCAATCGCAGCAATGCCGATTGCCGGAAGCTACAGAAGTATCGACTTCGCACTGAGCAACATGGCGAGTTCTCATATTCAGAGAGTTGCTGTTCTGACACAGTACAATGCCCGTTCTCTGAATGAACATTTAAGCTCTTCCAAATGGTGGGATTTCGGAAGAAAACAGGGTGGTCTCTTTGTATTTACACCTACGATCACAAAAGAGAACAGTCTGTGGTATCAGGGAACAGCAGATGCTATTTATCAGAATCTGGAATTCCTTAAAAGCAGTCATGAACCATATGTAGTGATCGCATCCGGCGACTGCGTTTATAAGATGGATTACAACAAGGTTCTTGAATATCATATTGCGAAACGTGCAGATGTTACGGTAGTATGCACTACCTGCGATAATCCCAGTGAGATTGAGAGATTTGGTGTTCTCCGTATGAATGAGGACTGCAGGATTGAGGAATTTGAAGAGAAGCCAATGGTTTCTTCTTATAATACAATTTCAACAGGTATCTATGTTATCCGAAGAAGACAGCTGATCGAGCTGATCGAGAGAGCTGCGCTGGAAGGCAGACATGATTTTGTAAAGGATATTCTGATCCGTTACAAGAATCTTAAGAGAATCTATGGATATAAGATTGACACATACTGGAGCAATATCTCCACAGCAGAAGCATATTATAAGACAAATATGGATTTCCTGAAACCGGAGATCAGAAACTATTTCTTCAAACAGGAACCGACAATTAAGACAAAGATTGATGATCTGCCTCCTGCAAAATACAATCCGGGAGCACAGGTGAAGAACAGCCTGGTTGCCAGCGGATGTATTATCAATGGTACGGTGGAGAATTCCGTTCTTTTTAAAGACGTATTTGTAGGAAATAACTGCGTGATCAAGAACTCTGTGATTTTAAACAATGTATATCTGGGAGATAATACTCATATTGAGAACTGCATTGTTGAAAGCCGGGATACTATTCGTGCAAATTCGTATTACTGCGGCGACGGTGAAGTGAAGATCGTCGTGGAGAAAAATGACAGATATATACTGTAAATAAAACAGCCGGATAGATTCGGTAAATCGAAAGGAGTAAATTTGTATCATGAATATTACTGACGTGCGTGTGAGGAAGGTAGCAAAAGAAGGAAAGATGAAAGCGGTTGTTTCCATAACGATCGATGATGAATTTGTAGTACATGATATCAAGGTGATTGAAGGAGAAAAAGGGTTATTTATCGCTATGCCAAGCCGTAAGGCAACAGACGGAGAATATCGTGATATTGCACATCCGATCAATTCTGCAACACGTGACAGGATCCAGACGATTATTCTGGACAAGTTCCAGGAAGTTATGGATGCGGAACCGGAAGAAGCTGCAGAAGCGGAATAACCGGTGAATAAAGCACTGTAAACAAATAAGAAGATGCACAGGCACTGTCTCTGAAAAAGGGGCAGTGCCTGTTTTTTGCTGAGCATTAGTGAAGATAAAATGTTGTTACTGTTCACTGACAGTATCCCGCGAGGTGTTTTTTGTGAGCGAAGGTCACAGAAAACCCGAGACATACTGCGCGACTTTATGCGATTAGCATAAAGTCTGTGCATCGCGAAGCGTGTTACTGAGAACTGAGTAAACAGCGACAAAATGTTACATAATTATTACATAAATTAATAAAAAGTGTTGATTTTTTTACGAAATATGATATACTGGGTTTCAGATTAACGAGAAAGGTGATTAATTTATGAAGAAAAAAGTTTTTTCATTACTGCTGGCCGGAATGCTTACTTTTTCCATGGGAACAACTGCATATGCAACAGAAGATGCGATCGCTGACATGCAGGCTCAGAAACAGCAGGCAGAAGCCGGACTTGCCCAGACACAGGCGAATATTGACAGCCTTCAGAGCAAGAAGCAGGAGCTGGAGAACTATCTGTCTGATTTGAATACACAGTATGAAGACCTGACTAATGCAATTTCTGAACTCAGCATACAGGCCGGAGAGAAAGAGAATGAGCTGAAACAGCTTCACACAGAATTAAAGAAAGCCAAGAAGGCATTAAATAAACAATATGATGATATGAAGCTCCGCATCCAGTATATGTATGAGAATGGCGGTACATCTGCATTAGAGACTTTGCTGTCATCTAAGGATCTTTCTGAGTTCCTCAACAATGCAGAGAGTGTTGCGAAGATTTCCCAGTATGACAGGACTATGCTGGAGAAATGCGAGAACCTTCAGAACACTATCAAAGATCAGGAAACAACTGCTGAGGAAGAGAAGGCTGCTATTGATCAGCTTCTTGAAGAGAGGGCGGCCAAACAGCAGGAGGTTCAGAATCTTGCAGCAAGCACAAGTGATAACATATCTTCCTATGTAAGCCAGATCAGCGCAAGCCAGGAAGAAGCAGCAGCACTGACTGCAGAAATCAACAATGCAGATAACAGCATTGCTCAGCTTGTACAGCAGGCAGAAGAGGAAAAAGCAGCCAGAGAGGCAGCGCAGGCACAGGCCGAAGCAGAGGCGGCAGCGGCACAGGAACAGGAACAGGATGCAGAAGAGAGTTCTGATGATTATGAAGAAGATACAGATTCATATGAGGAAGACTCTTCGGACAGTCAGGATTCTTCGGAGACTGAAGGATCTGAGGATACTTCTGAAGATTCAGGGGATTCTGATGATGAAGATACATACGAAGAGAACGATGCAGATTTCTATGAGGGAGACTCTGACAGCAATGAATCAGAAGATACATCTGACAGCCAGGCATCCTCAGACAGTTCTTCCGGTCAGGGAAAATACCTTGGCAACTTTACACTGACTGCATATTGCAACTGTGCACAGTGCTGCGGTACAGCAGGTAACCTGACAGCCAGCGGAACAGTTCCGACAGCAGGACGTACTGTGGCTATGGCGGGAGTACCCTTTGGAACACAGCTTCTGATCAACGGAAATGTATACACAGTAGAGGATCTGGGAACACCTTATGGACATGTTGATATTTATTGTGACAGCCATTCAGAAGCATTAAGCTTCGGACTTCAGTCTGCTGAGGTTTATCAGTTGAACTGATAACAAAACAATAATGTGATTAAGAACTCTGGTAAAACAGGGTTCTTTTTTTCGGATTTTTGTCCGGATTGCTATAACATAGGTGGTTTAACTTGAGGATTCAGATGCCTGATGATAAAATGATATATCAGATTTATATACGGTAAAATATAATTGGAATGGAGATAAACAATGAGAATCTGTGGCTTTAATAAAACGACATTGCTGGACTATCCGGGAAAGGTAGCCAGTACTATATTTCTGGGTGGATGCAATTTCCGCTGTCCGTTCTGTCAGAATGGTATATTGGTTGTGGCTCCCGGAGAACAGCCGGATTACAGTCAGGAGGAACTTTTGACTTTTTTGAAAAAAAGAAAGGGGATTCTGGACGGGGTCTGCATTTCAGGAGGGGAACCTACACTGTCAGATGGTCTGGAGGAATTTCTGGGAAAAATCAAAGAGCTGGGCTATGCTGTTAAACTGGACACCAATGGCTCGCGTCCGAAGATTGTAAAACATCTGGCAGAAGCCGGACTGATCGATAAAGTAGCTATGGATATCAAAGCCTGTCCGGATAACTATGGAAATCTGACCGGAATAGAAAAGCCTGATATGGACAGTATTTTTGAGACAGCAGATTTTCTGCTGCATGGGAATCTGGACTATGAATTCAGAACAACAGTAGTACGGGAACTGCATACGCAAAAGGATTTTGAAGAAATCGCCGGGTGGCTGGCAGGAGCGAAAGAATATTATCTGCAGGCTTATAAGGACTCAGATGGAGTCCTCAGGCCTGGATATGGAAGCTATACTTTTGAAGAACTTCAGAATTTTCAGAAGATTCTTCAAAAGACGATTTTATCTGTGGGAATCCGGGGCATCGATTAAACGATACCAGTAACCGCCGCGCATTTTTGGAATCTCTATATAGCTGCTTTCTTTGAAGTAAGGAAAGCCAAACATATTTGCCATAAAGCGTTCCTGCTGATTATAAACGCCGGGAACGCCGAGGATATACTGTCCGTTATTTCTTTGTCCTAAAAGCAAATATCCGAAATTATAATGCCCATACTGGAGAAAACGGTTATTGCGCAGTGCACAGTAATACCGCGGAAAATGCTTCAGGTCATCAAGGTGTATCTTCCATGCAGAAATCAGTTCGCCATCGGAGAAGGGGGAAAATTCGGCAGAGGTTTTTCTGTTTTCTGCATTTCTTTCCGGGACAGGATTGCCGGCATTTTCAGAACTATTGGAATCTTCAACAGTATTATCTGAGATATAGGATGACTCTGTTCCTGGCTTGTTATCAGATGTTCCCTGAGCCGGAATGTTGGCAGACGGTTCAATTGATAAAGAATCGTCAGGAACTTTTGTAAGCGAGGTATCTTCGGGTTTTTCTGAAATATCTTCAAGTTCTTCGGGCATTTCCTGTAATACCATATCTGCCGGAACTTCGGGTTTCTGTGAAGTGATTTTCGCAGATTCAGGAATATCTGCGTCAGGCATAGTTTTTATTTCATGGAAATTCTCCGGACGTATAGGCTGATCGTCCCATTCAGTACCAAAGAATCCGCCAGTATCTGAAGTAATGATCATTCCGCCCAACTTACCCATTGCAACGCCGGAGTCATTCATATCTGTTGCATCTGTTATGATCAGGCATTCTACAGTTTCTTTTTCTGTCTCGCAGGTATCCAGAAGAATTCCGTTGATCAGGCCATCCTTTCGTGTAAATCCATAAATATTGCATTTTACATTTTCAGGCAGCCCCGGACAATGCAGATGAATCTCAACAGAACATTGCTGATCTTTTACTTCAACTTTAATAAATCCGCAATTGCTGCCTTTCTTTCCGCTTTCATAGTCATATACATATGCGATAAAACGCCGATATCCAGCCAAAATCCTTCCTCCGTAAAACCAGATTCAATAATGTATATGACTATCAGAAGAAAATATTCGAAAAAATTAAAAAAATTTGAAAAAATCTATTGACAAACTGCGATTTTATTAATATAATAGCACTTGCATTGACGAAGCGTGGCTCAGTTTGGTAGAGCGCTGCGTTCGGGACGCAGAGGTCGTGGGTTCGAATCCCGTCGCTTCGACTACGCATAGGAAGTCTGAAACCAATTGGTTTTCAGGCTTTCTTTTTGCTATTCTGGTAGTGATGCAACAGCAGAAAGGAAAGGAAAAGTTGACAGATCAGGAACGTTTTATGAAAGAAGCTATCCGTCAGGCGAAGAAGGCAGAAGCTCTGGAAGAAGTGCCAATCGGCTGTGTGATCGTGCATGAGGGTAAGATCATCGCACGTGGATATAACAGAAGAAACACAGATAAAAATACACTCTCCCATGCAGAACTGAATGCAATCCGCAAAGCCAGTAAAAAACTTGGAGACTGGCGGCTGGAGGGATGCACTATGTATGTGACGCTGGAACCATGCCAGATGTGCTCCGGGGCACTTGTCCAGTCCAGAATAGATGAAGTAGTGATCGGCTGTATGAATGCCAAAGCGGGCTGCGCAGGTTCTGTGATGAATCTTTTGCAGGTGGATGGATTTAATCATCAGGTAAAGATTACACAGGGAGTTCTGGAAGAGGAATGTTCTTCTATGTTATCTGAGTTTTTCAGAAAGCTTCGTGAGAAAAAGAAGCAGGAAAAGGCAGCCCTTAAAGCTGCACAGGAAAATCCGGAGGGAGAACCGGAATAATAAAAGTAAAAGACAGACAAAAACAGGAAGAATCTTAAAGGCAATAAGAGTAATAAAAATAACAGAAGTAATGTTACAGGCAGAAATAAAAAGAGGCGAATAAAAAGAATGAAAAAAGATACAACAAACGACATGACCGTCGGCAGTCCGGTGAGTCTGATAATAAAATTTATGATCCCAATGTGCCTGGGAAATCTTTTTCAGCAGTTTTATAATATTGCAGATTCCATTGTTGCCGGAAAATTTATCGGAGTAAATGCCCTTGCAGCTATCGGAAGCACCGGTTCACTGATGTTTTTTGTGACCGGCTGGCTGAATGGACTCAGCAGTGGATTTGCGATTATCGTAGCCCAGATGTTCGGAGCGAAAAAATTTGACAGGATGCGCCATTATGTTGCCATGTCCATTTTCCTTATGGCTGCATTTTCCATTGTCATGACCATAGGATTCAGTCTTGCGAACAAACCAATCCTGCATCTGATGAATTCACCGGAAGAGGTATTTGGTGATGTAACTGCATATATGGGAATTATTTATGCAGGTCTTATTATCACAGGTGCATATAATGCACTTGCGGCTTTCCTGCGTGCGCTGGGTGACTCCAAGTCGCCATTGTATTTCCTGATCATTTCAGCTGTGATCAATGTTATTCTGGATGTAGTTTTTATTGTAGTCTTTGGAATGGGTGTAGAAGGATGCGGATATGCCACAGTGATCGCACAGGGAATTTCGGCAGTGTGCTGCCTGATTTATATTGTAAAAAGATTTCCGATCCTTCATCTGGAACGGAAGGATTTTGAGATATGCTGGGACAGTTTCGGCAGACTTCTGAAGCTTGGAATTCCTATGGGACTGCAGTTTTCGATTACAGCAATCGGAACCATTATTGTACAGGGCGCGGTCAATATTTACGGACCTGTACATATGGCCGGATTCTCTGCTGCCGGTAAGATCCAGAATATTTTTGCCACAGTATTTACAGCCTTCGGTGCAACCATAGCAACCTATGTAGGTCAGAACAGGGGCGCAGGAAAAATGGATCGTGTGAAACAGGGAGTCCGTTACACGCAGATGATGGTCCTGGGATGGAGCGTTTTTGTTATGTTCCTGATGTTTTTCTTCGGAAAATATCTGACATATCTTTTCGTAGATCCATCGGAACAGGACGTAGTAAATGTGTCTGTTACTTATTTCCGGACAGTATTCTGGGCATATCCGTTTCTCGGAAGTATTTTCCTCTATCGAAATACTCTGCAGGGAATGGGATATGGACTTGTACCAATGCTTGGCGGGGTATTTGAACTGGTGGCGAGAACCGGAATTGTCGTATTGATTGCGGGACATACTTCCTTTGCCGGTGTCTGTATGGCTGACCCGACCGCATGGATCGCCGCACTGATCCCACTGATTCCTTATTATTTTCATGTGATGAAGAAATATAAGAACAAAAGTCAGGTACAGGCAGTGGAGGATTAATTATTTTTTCCAACCTTTGTTAATATATGGACTTTTTGCAAATTACAAAAATAAGAAAAGCATTCAGGAAATTATCAACAGATAAAATTCTGAATGCTTTTTTATATGATGACCTGCATCATGAATATTCTTTTTTGCGCGCCGCACTTCGGAATGGTCCCACAGACGTTACCTCTACAGTTAACTCAGCCCAGGCACCCTTACGGCACACAAGAGCTTCTGCTTAGTGCTGCTACATTCCTGTCCTGACACGGTTCACAGATTCCTGTTGCGTAAGACCCAAACGTCAACGCCACTTATAGAGGGCAGCTCCACAGGATACAAGCCTCGGATTGGCATCACCCCTGCTGTAGCGGATTGCAGGTACAGGGCACCGCTATCTCCCCGGCTGCGCATTTCTGATTATATAGGCAGGAGGCTGTTTTGTCAATAGTGAATCATTATAGTAAAACTTATTACTGGGAACGGAGTGAACAGTAACAAACGGAGTGAACAGTAACGAACGTAGTGCGTGAATAGTAACTAAAACTTTTCTAACACTATTGTATGAAAACGATAAATATTATATAATAAACAGAAATAAACTATCTTTATTCTGGAAATGGATATGCCAGAGTACACAACATGTCTTGTATGTATGGATATGGATAATTCTTAAAACACAGAAATGGAGGATACTATCATGATTAAAAGAATAGGTATGCTTACCAGTGGCGGTGACTGTCAGGCTCTTAACGCTACCATGCGAGGAGTAGTAAAGGGACTGAGTAACAATTTGGATGAACTGGAAGTTTATGGATTTGATGATGGATATAAAGGACTGATCTATGGTAAATACCGTATGCTCACATCCAAAGATTTTTCCGGAATCCTTACACAGGGCGGCACAATCCTCGGAACATCCAGACAGCCATTCAAACTGATGCGTGTCCCGGATGAGAATGGCCTGGACAAGGTTGAAGCAATGAAGCAGACTTATTATAAACTCTGCCTGGACTGCCTTGTGATCCTTGGCGGAAATGGTACACAGAAGACAGCAAACCTTCTGAGAGAAGAAGGACTGAACATTATCCATCTTCCAAAGACTATTGATAATGACATCTATGGCACAGACATGACCTTTGGTTTCCAGAGTGCGGTAAACATTGCCACAAATGCCATTGACTGTATCCATACGACAGCATCCTCACATGGACGTGTATTTATCGTAGAGATCATGGGACACAAGGTAGGAAGTCTGACACTTCATGCAGGTGTTGCAGGCGGTGCGGATATCATCCTGATTCCTGAGATCCCATATGATATCAAAAAAGTTACCGCAGCGATCCAGAAACGTGCCAAAGCAGGCAAGCGTTTCACAATCCTTGCAGTTGCAGAAGGTGCGATTTCCAAAGAAGACGCAGAACTTCCTAAAAAGAAATACAAAGAGAAACTGGAAGCCCGAGCAAAGAAATATCCGTCCGTTTCCTATGAGATTGCTGACCAGATCTACAAAGAGATCGGAAGCGAAGTCCGCGTTACAGTTCCGGGACATACACAGAGAGGCGGAGAACCATGTCCGTATGACCGCGTTCTTTCCACAAGAATCGGTGCAGGTGCAGCGCAGGCGATCATGGATGGCGAATATGGCATCATGATCGGCGTGGTAAACGGCAAAATTAAACGTGTACCTCTTGAAGAATGCGCAGGTAAGCTTAAGATGGTATCACCGAAAGACCAGCTTGTAGTTGCTGCCAAACAGATCGGTATCAGCTTTGGTGACTGATTAAGTGAAACAGTACTTGACTGACAGATACTTTTTCATATAAGATATGGATGTAAAAAAGACCGCCGCGGGAATTTTTTCCGCGGCGGCTGTGATAATAAGATAGAGATAACTATTTGGCGCGCTGCTGACAGTGGGTGTGCTGAATAGTTACGATAGGAGTTTACTCATGAGTTACACTGCTCTTTACAGAAAGTTCAGACCGGATAATTTCGCGGATGTCAAAGGTCAGGATCACATAGTGACTACTCTGACAAATCAGATTAAGCATAACCGTATCGGCCATGCGTATCTGTTCTGCGGCACCAGAGGAACCGGTAAAACAACAGTAGCCAAAATTCTGGCGAAGGCAGTCAACTGTGAGCATCCCGTAAATGGCAGCCCCTGTAATGAATGTGCCATGTGCAAGGCAATCCAGGCAGGAACTGCAATGAATGTGATCGAGATCGATGCTGCATCCAACAATGGTGTGGATAATATACGTGAGATCAGAGAAGAGGTTTCTTACCGCCCTACAGAAGGTAAATATAAAGTATATATTATTGATGAGGTTCATATGCTTTCCACAGGTGCCTTCAATGCCCTGCTGAAAACACTGGAGGAACCACCGTCTTATGTTATGTTTATCCTGGCAACTACAGAGGCGCACAAGATTCCGATTACGATTTTATCCAGATGCCAGAGATATGATTTCCACAGGATCACCATAGACACTATCGCGGCCAGACTGGATGAACTGCTCAAAGTTGAAGGTGTAGAAGCTGAGGAAAAAGCAGTCCGATATGTAGCGAAAGCGGGAGATGGTTCCATGCGAGATGCGCTCAGCCTTCTCGACCAGTGTATTGCTTTTTATCTTGGACAGGAACTTACCTATGATAAAGTTCTGGAGGTTCTGGGAGCCGTTGACACCGAAGTGTTTAGCAAGCTTTTGCGAAAAGTGATCCGGGGAGATGTGACAGGTTCCATTCATATCCTGGAGGAACTGATCGTAGGAGGCAGGGAACTGAGCCAGTTTGTGGGAGATTTTACCTGGTATATGAGAAATCTTCTTCTCGTTAAGACTTCTGAGAATCCGGAGGAAGCGATCGATGTCTCATCCGACAACATGAAGCTTCTGAAAGAAGAGAGCACCATGCTGGATGTGGAGACGCTGATGCGGTATATCCGTATTTTTTCGGATTTGTCCAACCAGATCCGATATGCAACCCAGAAAAGGGTCCTTGTGGAGATTGCACTGATCAAGCTGTGCCGTCCTGCAATGGAGACTAATCTGGATTCTGTTCTGGACAGACTGCGTGTGCTGGAACAGCGGATGGATGAACGTCCGGTACAGCAGGTGATCGTGCAGCAGGGTTCAGGGAAAATGCCGGCAGAAACCGGAGCAGTTCAGGAACCGGCGGGAAACAAAGCACCGGCGAAAGCTGCACCGGAAGATTTGCAGAAGATCGTGGCAGGCTGGAGAGTGATCACAGGACAGACGACAGGGATGTTCAAGCAGATGCTTCAGAAATCTGTTCCGAAGTATAACAGTGAGACAGGAGAACCTGTTCTTTATGTGGAATTTCAGGATTTTCTGGGGCAGTCCTATGTGGACAATCCGGAAGCGAAGAAAGAGCTTCAGGACATTATCACTGCTCAGACAGGAAAAACAGTAGAGATCCAGATGCTGGTGGCAGATAAGCATCAGCATACAAATCTGGCAAATATCACAGTGGACCAGGCGATAAAGAATAATATCCACATGGATGTTGTGATAGAGGAAGATCCTGATGAGGAAAAAGGAGAATAAATATTCTCCTTATAGGAAAAGGCAGTAAATAATAAGGCAATAAATAGCAAGGAGGACATCACAAATGGCAAAACGTGGAGGATTCCCGGGAATGGGTATGCCGGGAAATATGAATAATCTTATGAAACAGGCGCAGAAAATGCAGCGCCAGATGGAAGAGAACCAGAAAGCTCTGGAAGAGAAAGAATTTACGGCTACTGCAGGAGGCGGAGCTGTAGAGGTAACTATCTCCGGTAAGAGAGAGGTGACAAAAGTAAAGCTTCAGGAGGAAGTTGTAGATCCGGATGACATCGAAATGCTGGAAGATCTCATCGTTGCAGCTACAAACGAAGCACTTCGCAAAGTGGAAGAAGAATCTACAGCTGTTATGTCTAAACTGACAGGTGGTCTGGGCGGACTTGGCGGAGGTCTTCCATTCTGATGGAATACTACAGCAGTCATATCAATAAGCTGATCGAGCAGCTTTCCCATCTTCCGGGAATCGGTGCGAAATCAGCACAGAGACTGGCATTTCACATCATGAATATGCCAAAGGATCAGGTAGAGCAGCTTACCTCTTCCATTACCGGTGCCAGAGAGAATGTACAGTATTGCAAGTGCTGCTGTACTCTGACAGACAGAGAGATCTGTCCCATCTGCAGCAATGATAAGCGTGATCATTCAGTGATCATGGTGGTAGAGAATACAAGAGATCTTGCAGCTTATGAAAAAACAGGCAAGTTTGATGGCGTTTATCATGTTCTTCATGGTGCAATCTCTCCAATGCTTGGAATCGGGCCGGATGATATCAAACTGAAAGAACTCATGCAGCGTCTGGCAAAGGATGAGATAAAGGAAGTGATCATTGCTACCAACTCCAGTCTGGAGGGGGAAACAACGGCAATGTATATCAGTAAGCTGATCAAACCTACCGGGATCAAAGTCAGCAGGATTGCAAGCGGAGTTCCGGTAGGAGGAGATCTGGAATATATTGACGAAGTGACTCTTTTACGTGCTCTTGAGGGGCGTGTGGAGCTTTAAGGTTACTGTTCTGACAAAAGATCATCGGAAAAGGAGGCATCACTTTGTCTAAAAAGAAAGCAACTTCTTCTGACGTGGCAAAGAGGGCAGGAGTCTCCCAGGCAACTGTTTCCATGGTCCTGAATAAGAAATATAATGTTTCTTTTTCCAGAGAAACAGTGGAGAAGGTAGAGCAGGCAGCCAGAGAATTAGGTTATCATCTTCCTGGACGAAAGAACAGAAAAGAAAGCCGGAAAGAGAAGCTGATCGTTGTTTTTTGCCCTACGCTTACAAGCCCGTATTATGTATTGCTTCTGCAGGGGATTGAAGCAGTGGCGAACAAGCAGGGATATGGTGTCTTTATCTGTAATACACAGAGAGATCCCCGTCTGGAGGAGAAATATCTGCGCATGATGGGTACAATAGAGCCGCTTGGCATTATCTACTGCTGTAATCCAAATCCGGATTTTCAGCAGCAGGTAGAGGAACTGGCGCAGACAATCCCACTGGTTATCATCAGTAATAAAGAGAAAACTACAACTATAGATGCCATTAATCAGGATAATACAGTTGTGGGAAGGATGATGGCAAGACATCTGCTTGATCTGGGGCACAGAGATGTAGCGTTTATCACTCCGCCCCTGACAAGGAGACAATGGCAGAGAACAAAACGTGTAAATGGTTTTGTGAAAGAGTTTGAGAAAGAAGGCCTGAAGGATCATGTGATCATTAAGGCTGCGGATGAAGCTATCGATATGCAGATCCCACGGATGGATTCGGAATATTCGATGGGTTATGAGCTTACTATGGAGCTTCTGGATGAAGGCAGGGAATTTACAGCTATTGCAGGCCAGAATGATATGATGGCTATTGGTGCGCTGGATGCTCTCCATGAAGCAAGGATTCATGTACCCAAGGATGTATCGGTGATTGGGTGCGATAATATCTTTTATTCGGGAATACGGAAGATCTCTCTTACTACGATCGATCATTTCGTAGCCCTTAAAGGCAGAGATGCCTGTGATATTATACTGCACAAAATCGATGAGCAGGACCGTTTTCTCACAGATTCTGCTCCTGTCAGTCTCTATAATATTGAATATACCCCCAAGCTGATAGCGAGACGCACTACAGGGTATGTCAGAACCAAAAAAAATAATTAAATACGTCGAATGAAAATTATTAATAATAATTTATCGAAACTGCAGAACAGTTATTTGGTATAGAGCTGTGTGGCGAGGTAGATTGCGAATATCTACCCGGCAGGCATTTTCTGGAAACGTACCAAAATTTCAGGATGTGCGGCTGAAATCCGATATCAGAAATGATTTCTGACGGAGGTTTCCTGCAACAGCAAAGACAGCGAACAGTTACGAAAAGAAATGGTTATAAAACATATTGTATATTGCATGTTGATAACAACGAATATATGCTTTGACTGAAAAATAAAGAATTAATAAGACATGCAATTATTAATAAAGAAATTATTAATAATCTTTTGCCACGCTTGACCTGAATGTAAAGTCTGTTATAATGAAACCATCAGATCAATGAACGATTATGACAAGCAAAAATCAGGAGGGTTAAGAACATGAAATTTTTTATTGACACAGCAAAAGTAGAAGATATTAAGGCAGCTAATGATATGGGTGTAATCTGTGGTGTTACCACAAATCCGTCTCTTATCGCAAAAGAAGGAAGAGATTTCAAGGAAGTAATCAAAGAGATCACATCTATCGTAGACGGACCGATCAGCGGTGAAGTAAAAGCTACTACAACAGATGCAGAAGGAATGATCAAAGAGGGACGTGAGATTGCAGCCATTCATCCGAATATGATTGTTAAAATTCCTATGACAGTAGAAGGTCTGAAAGCAGTTAAGGTTCTTCATGCAGAAGGAATCAAGACAAACGTTACTCTGATCTTCACTGCTAACCAGGCACTTCTGGCTGCAAGAGCAGGTGCTACTTATGTATCTCCGTTTCTTGGAAGACTGGATGACATTTCCACAAGAGGTGTTGATCTGATCCGCGAGATCGCTGAGATTTTTGAAGTGGCAGGAATCGAGACAGAAATCATCGCAGCAAGCGTAAGAAATCCGATCCATGTAACAGACTGTGCACTTGCAGGTGCTGACATTGCAACTGTTCCGTACAATGTAATCGTACAGATGACAAAACATCCTCTGACAGATGCAGGTATTGAGAAATTCCAGAAAGATTATAAAGCAGTATTCGGCGAATAAGGAGAATTTACCACAATGGAAAAATTAGAACTTCAGAAAATTGCAAACGAAGTCCGTAAAGACATCGTTACTGCATTACATTCTGCAAAAGCAGGACATCCGGGCGGATCTCTGTCTGCAGCAGATGTATTCACTTATTTATATTTTGAAGAAATGAATATTGATCCAAAGGATCCTAAGAAGGCTGATCGTGACCGTTTCGTACTTTCCAAAGGCCACACAGCACCGGGATACTACTCTGCACTTGCAGAAAGAGGCTTTTTCCCAAAAGAAGATCTGAAGACTCTTCGTCATCTGGGTTCCTATTTACAGGGACATCCGGATATGAAACATATCCCGGGTGTTGATATGTCCAGCGGTTCTCTGGGACAGGGAATCTCTGCAGCAGTTGGTATGGCGCTTTCTGCCAAATTAAGCAATGAAAGCTATCGTGTATACACCTTATTAGGTGACGGCGAAATTCAGGAAGGCCAGGTTTGGGAAGCTGCTATGTTTGCAGGCTTCAGAAAACTGGACAATCTTGTAGTGATCGTGGATAATAATGGACTTCAGATCGACGGTAAGGTTGATGAAGTATGTTCTCCATACCCGATTGATAAGAAATTTGAGGCATTTAACTTCCATGTGATTAACGTTGCAGACGGAAATGATATGGATCAGTTAAGAGCTGCTTTTGATGAAGCAAAAGCTACTAAGGGAATGCCTACAGCTATCATTATGAAAACTGTAAAAGGAAAAGGTGTTTCCTTTATGGAAAATCAGGTTGGATGGCATGGAAAAGCTCCGAATGACGAGCAGTATGCACAGGCAATGGAAGAGTTAGAAAAGGCAGGTGAAGCATTATGTCAGAAGTAAAGAAGATCGCAACAAGAGCAAGCTACGGTGCTGCGCTGGTTGAATTAGGTAAGAAACATGAGAACCTGGTCGTTCTGGACGCTGACCTTGCTGCAGCTACTCAGACTGGCGTATTCAAAAAAGAATTTCCGGAGCGTCATATTGACTGTGGTATTGCCGAGTGTAATATGATGGGCATTGCCGCAGGTCTGGCTACTACAGGAAAAGTTCCATTTGCCAGCACATTTGCAATGTTTGCAGCAGGACGTGCTTTTGAGCAGGTTCGTAACTCTATTGCATATCCGAAGATCAATGTAAAAATTGGCGCTACTCATGGCGGAATTTCTGTAGGTGAAGATGGTGCTACCCATCAGTGTTGTGAGGATTTTGCTCTTATGAGAGTAATTCCGGGAATGGTTGTTGCCTGCCCTTCTGATGATATTGAAGCAAAAGCTATGGTAGAAGCAGCTTATGAGCATGTTGGTCCTGTATATATGAGATTTGGACGTCTGGCAGTTCCGGTTATCAATGACAGACCGGACTATAAATTTGAATTAGGCAAAGGTATTGTCCTTCGTGAAGGAAAAGACCTTACGATCATTGCAAACGGTCTCTGCGTAGCTCCTGCTCTTGAAGCTGCAGAGAAGCTTGCGGCAGACGGCGTAGATGCAAAAGTAATCAATATCCATACGATTAAGCCTCTGGATGAAGAACTTGTAGTTGCAGCAGCCAAAGAAACAGGCAAGGTTGTAACTGTAGAAGAGCATTCAGTAATCGGCGGACTTGGTGGAGCAGTATGCGAATGCCTGTCTGAGAAAGCACCTGTACCTGTAAAACGTATCGGTGTAAATGATGTATTCGGAGAATCCGGTCCTGCCACAGCTCTTCTTGAGAAATATGGTCTTGATGCAGAAGGTATCTACAAACAGATCAAAGAATTTGTATAATTTACGATTCCCTGTGTGATGGTATCTGCCAGAGAGATTACCGTAGACAGGCGGGTAGTCTGAAGGGTTAGCTGTTCCAGTACACCTGCAATGTTTACAATCCCTGTGATATGGATATCACCAACAGGAGGAAGTTCTTTCTGAACTGCAGCACCTGGGTAAAGTGCACCATCTGCGATGGTCACATACCCCAGGTGCTTTTTTTGTCCAAGAGAGGCATCCACTGCAATAACCAGACCTTCGGGATGCAGAATTTTGATCTGGCGGGAAATTCTGGAAAGATTTAAAGCATGTACGGGGCTTTTCAGGGTACCGTAAACATAAACGCCATGAGTGTCCGTATTCAGATGTTCAAGTAACTGGTGTCCGATATAGGGACCGAGACAGTCTCCTGTCACGCGGTCACTTCCGATACACAGAAAAACCAGTTCCGACCATCTGCCGGGATATTGAAGAATACATTTATTTAAAAGAAAAGCGATTTCCTCAGCAGAACTGCTTTTCTGTGAGTCCACATAAAATACCATAAAACCTCCCTGATCGTATTATGTACTCGCAGAGTCTCTATTGTACCTGCACAAAAAGATTTCGAGAGCACATTATTGATTATATCTTTTAATTGCTATAGTCCCTTTGCTTCATAACAACAAGCTGCGAAGAGGCTTCTGATAACATCATATCCTTACCGGGATAAAAATATGCACTGTGCAAAATCTGTCGCCAAATTCTGGTAAATTCCTCTTACAATGTGATAAAATCTGCAATTTATCTGTGTTATCCTGATACCCGAAGGGGTGATGAGAGATGATAGAAGTAATCTATAAGGACGAATCTCAGGAAGGACAAAATGGTGAGGAACCGTTTGGATTACCCAGAAATATACGCCAGATCGGCCTGGCAGCCGAAGATTACAGGATTTATATGGAGGACTATGTGTACACATTTCTGGTAAGACTTGCCAGAACGGAAGACTCTCTGGGAGAAGCAAAAACCAGAGTGGCAGTTCTTACAGGAAATCTTAAATGGCGTTCTCAGACAGCTTATCTGTTTATCAAAGGTGCTATTATAGCGGAGGAGATGGAGGCAGCACCTGATCATATCGATTTTTCGGAAAATCAATGGAAGCAGATACAGGAAGCCCAGAAGGAGTACTTCGAAGATCAGGAGATTGTGGGATGGTTCTTTTCACAGCCTCAGCTTCTCCTGAAAGTATCGGAAGTGATGTCAAAAGTACACATGAAACATTTTGGAGGAGAAAAAGTCCTGATGCTTATGGAACCTCAGGAAAGGGAAGATGCTTTCTTCCGTTATGAAAACAATGAAATGGTGCGTCTGGGAGGGTATTATCTTTATTATGAAAAAAATCCCGGTATGCAGACGTATATGATCGACAAAAATGAAGAACTTCAGCCGGAACCTCAGGAAAAATATGAAGATCAGGCTGTGAAAGATTTTCGCAAAATAATTGCAGATAAAAAGGAAACCAGGAAGGAGCCGGCAGCTCCTTCTGTTTTTTCATATGGATTAACTGCATGTCTGGCAATTGCAGTACTGACAGTGGGTGTTAATTTTTACAGAAGTTACCAGAATGTAAAACAGAACGAAAAGGAGAGCGCGACGGTTTCTTCAGTGATCGTTGAGGAGATAACGCCGTCTCCTGTTGTCGGGACTTCGAACAATGAAGCTGTCAGGCAGCATAAACAATACCGGACAGATACTATACAAAATGATGCAGGGAAGAATAAAAAGAATAATGAAAAGAATGATGAAGAGAATAATCAAAGCACCAGTGAAAAAGAAAATTCTGAAAAGAAAAACAATACTTCAGAGAAAAAAATATCAGCAGAGCAGACAGATACAGAACAAAAATCGGACAAAACAGAACAGCTTCCGGATGTAAAGACAGAAAAAGCAGATAAAACCGAACAAATCTACCAGCAGGAAGCAGATGAACGTAAAGCACAGAAACGTGTCAGGGAAGCTGTGCAGAAGGAAAACAGCGAAGCAGCGGGAAAAGCCCATGAGTCATATGTGATTCAGCCCGGCGATACTCTTTTTCAGATAAGTATGGACAGATACGGAAGTATCGAAGCCATAAGTCAGATCTGCAAATTGAATGGGATGTCAGCGGACGAAATCATTTATCCGGGACAAGTAATTGTATTACCTTAGAAAACTGTGCTATAATAAATGGCAAAAACTGAAACCTGATAATCAACAAAATGAAAGTGAGAAATAAGGTAAAGGCTAAAATGGCAAATACATTTAAGAAAATAATAAAAAAACATAAAAAGAAAAAGCTTCAGGCAGAGAGAAACAGAAAAGCGAAAGCCCGGGAGAGAGCTGAAGAGGAATATGCAGATGATTATGAGCGCAGATTGTCCCGCCACAAAAGAAGTGTAGTGAAAAAGACAGTTATTACAGTGGTGGCGATAGCTGCTGCTGTAACGGCTGTGGGATTTTACATAGAGAAGAGAAGCTATCATACTTATAAAGTAGTCCAGACAAGTGAGCAGGAGGATATTGTTTCTACAAATTATGTTGAAATGGACGGAAATATCCTTCGATACAGTCCGGACGGAGTTTCACTTGTTTCTGATAAGATGAGTACATTATGGAGTGAAACCTATCAGATGCAGAATCCTGTGGCAGATGTTAATGGAACTCGTGCGGTGATTGCGGATAAAGATGGAACAACTTTGGAGATTTATGATAAATCAGGAAAAACAGGCAGTGTAACTACTTCCTACAGTATTGTCAAAGCAAAAGTATCCAAAAGCGGTCTTGTTGCGGCAATCCTGGATGGTGGAGATGATACATGGATTGATTTTTATGGTACAGATGGAAGTCTGATTGCTGAAAATCAGACGAAGATAGATGATCCGGGATATCCCCTTGATATTGCTGTATCTGAAGACGGAGTGATCATGATGGTAACCTATCAGTTCGTAGATGGAAGTGATACGACCAGTTATGTGGCATTTTACAATTTTGGAGATGTAGGACAGAACGAGGATGACAGAATTGTCAGTGGATATAAGTATGAAGGCGTGGTAGTTCCGCAGATCCAGTATCTTGATAATAACCGGTCTGTAGCACTTAAAGATAATGGATTTACAATTTATCATGGAAGCCAGATTCCGAAGGAAGTAAAAACAGTAAAAGTAGATAAAGAAATTGTCAGTACTTTTTATGATAATGATATGATTGGTCTTGTGTTTAAGAATGACAGTAAAGACAAACAGTATACAATGGAAGTTTATACTACAGATGGCAAATTGAAATTCAAAGAAAACTTCAATATTCCATATACGACGATTAAATTAAGCGGTGGAAATATTCTGATGTACAACAGTTCCCAGATGTGTGTAATGAACAGCAGGGGAGTACAGAAATATCTTGGCAGTGTGGATGGAACGATCAAAGATTTCTTCAAAATCGGAATGAACAGATATCTTCTGGTATTGGACAGCGGTGTAGAGATAATAAAACTTAGTTAGGAGGATGAAAATGGCTTTAACGTGGGCCGGAGTCATTACGATACTTTTTCTGGCGGCTGCATGTGTCAGAGGTTATAGGCGGGGACTGATAAAAGAACTGGTTTCGCTTGTATGTGTTTTTCTGTCGATGGCGATCGTGTGGTTTATAAATCCTTATGTAAATGAGTTTATTCGGGAAAATACATCAATTTATGAAAAAGTACAGGAAAGCTGCCGGGAGTTTGTAGGAGAGGAATACAGCACATGGACAGGCAGTGGAGAAAGCCAGACTGAATTTATAAATGAAATGAATCTCCCGGAGCTGCTGAGGAATGGACTGGTTCAGAATAATAATTCTGACAGTTACCAGTATTTGGCTGTAACTACATTTTCGGATTATATTGCCCAATATCTGGCGAGAATGGCAGTGAACGGAATTTCTTTCCTGATTTCTCTGCTGATGTCGACGATTATGGTGAGGAGTATCACATGGATGCTGAATCTTGTGACGAGATTACCTGTGCTGCATGGCATGAACAAGGTAGCAGGAGCGTTGCTGGGGGCAGTTAAATTCCTTATAGTAATATGGATTATCTTTCTGGCTCTCACCATTGTGTGCAATACAAAGGCTGGTGAGGCGGCCCTTCAGATCATTAAGAAAGATTGCATCCTGAGTTTCATATATGACAGAGATATCCTGATCAGGATATTTATGAGTATCTTCTATTAAAAAGGTTTGGTATCTGTGGACCGTAGGTATCGGATCCGAATGTCTTCCTGCGCAAATGCGAACGATTTTTAAATCTTTACTCTGATATTGGGGCGTTAAAAATGAGGATATTATAGCGATATCGGAGATGGCGTAAAAAATATGTAAAAAAATGTAAAATAATACTTGACGCAAAAAGAAAATAATGATATGATAAATCCGCTTCTGAGTGAGGCGGATTTTTTTTGACAGACAACAGAGATTTGGTTGAATAAAGTTGAAAAAAATATAAAAAAAGTGTTGACAGGAAACTGAAGACATGATATTATATCAGAGTTGCTGATGCAGATGAAAAAAGAACTTAAAAAATAAAATAAAAAAGTTCTTGACAAAGCAAAAAGCAAGTGATATAATAAATGGGCTGTCAGCCGAGAGGCGAAGACAGACAACCTTGATAACTAAACAGTGAAACACATACGATTCTCGAAAATTCTTTACATTTTTAAGAACGGTTTGAAAAACCAAAAACAGTAAAACGAGAGATAGCTAGTTGTTATCTTGAGTGAATCAAACATTTTATCAGAGAGTTTGATCCTGGCTCAGGATGAACGCTGGCGGCGTGCTTAACACATGCAAG